>Ga0256841_1000841_pt1 | contig 29024 bp, 22 predicted proteins | sample 356308metaG_FD_185971 | JGI IMG/M metagenome (GOLD analysis project Ga0256841, IMG submission 185971) | Hydrothermal vent microbial communities from Mid Atlantic Ridge, Atlantic Ocean - 356-308 | ecosystem: Environmental > Aquatic > Marine > Hydrothermal vents | place: Atlantic Ocean: Mid...
GCCGGAGCCGCTTCCCCTGTAGGAGCGGCCTTGGCCGCGATGGGTTGTGGCCACCGAACGGTCGTTGCCCGGCTGCGCCGGGATCGCGGGCACAGCCCGCTCCTACAGCGGAGGCAGCAAGCCCCTGTAGGAGCGGCCTTGGCCGCGATGGGTCTGGCCACCGGACGGCCGTTGCCGGCTGCGCCGGGATCGCGGGCACAGCCCGCTCCTACAGCGGAGGCGGCAAGCCCCTGTAGGAGCGGCCTTGGCCGCGATGGGTTGTGGCCACCGAACGGCCGTTGCCGGCTGCGCCGGGATCGCGGGCACAGCCCGCTCCTGCAACGGAGGCAGCAAGCCCCTGTAGGAGCGGCCTTGGCCGCGATGGCTGTGGCCCCCGAACGGCCGTTGCCCGGCTGCGCCGGGATCGCGGGCGCAGCCCGCTCCTACAGCGGAGGCGGCAAGCCCCTGTAGGAGCGGCCTTGGCCGCGATGGGTTGTGGCCACCGAACGGTCGTTACCCGGCTGCGCCGGGATCGCGGGCGCAGCCCGCTCCTACAGCGGAGGCGGCAAGCCTCGGTAGGAGCGGCCTTGGCCGCGATGGGTTGTGGCCACCGGACGGCCGTTGCCGGCTGCGCCGGGATCGCGGGCGCAGCCCGCTCCTACAGCGGAGGCAGTAAGCCCCTGTAGGAGCGGCCTTGGCCGCGATGGGTTGTGGCCACCGAACGGCCGTTGCCCGGCTGCGCCGGGATCGCGGGCACAGCCCGCTCCTACAGCGGAGGCGGCAAGCTCCTGTAGGAGCGGCCTTGGCCGCGATGGCTGTGGCCACCGAACGGCCGTTGCCCGGCTACGCCGCCGGGATCGCGGGCGCAGCCCGCTCCTACAGCGGAGGCGGCAAGCTCCTGTAGGAGCGGCCTTGGCCGCGATGGCTGTGGCCCCCGAACGGCCGTTGCCGGCTGCGCCGGGATCGCGGGCACAGCCCGCTCCTACAGCGGAGGCGGCAAGCCCCTGTAGGAGCGGCCTTGGCCGCGATGGCTGTGGCCACCGAACAGCCGTTGCCGGCTACGCCGGGATCGCGGGCGCAGCCCGCTCCTACAGCGGAGGCAGCAAGCCCCTGTAGGAGCGGCCTTGGCCGCGATGGGCGGTGGCTAGCCCGGGGGGCTGTCGGATTTGCCGACCGACTGCAGGCCGTATTGTTTCAGCTTGCGGTACAGGGTGCGCTCGCTGATGCCGAGAATCCGCGCCACCTTGGCGCGCCGTCCCTGGTGCTGGGCCAGCAGTTCGGCGATGTACCGGGACTCCAGCCCGCGCATGGAGGGTGTCTCGGTGCCGTCGGCCGGTGTCTTCCTGGCGGTATTCTCCAGCGGGGCGTCGAACTGGATCTCCTCGGCGCTGATGATGCCGTTGGTGCTCAGCAGCGCGGCGCGCTGCAGGGTGTTGCGCAGTTCGCGGATGTTGCCGGGATAGTCGTATCCGCAGAGCTTTTCGATGGCATCGTCGGTGAGGTGGTAGGCCTGGTGCATGCCGTCGCGGTGGCGTTCCACCAGGGCCCGCGCCAGCGCCGGAATGTCGGAGCGGCGCTGGCGCAGGGTGGGTATCTCGCAGATGATCCCGGCCAGCCGGTAGTAGAGGTCGGCGCGGAAGCGGTTGGTGGCGACCAGCTGACGCAGGTTGTGGCTGGTGGCGCAGATGATGCGCACGTCTGCGCTCAGGGTCTCGCGGCCGCCTACACGCCGGAACTGGCCGGTCTCCAGTGCGCGCAGCAGGCGGCCCTGCATGTTCTCCGGCAGGTCGCCGACCTCGTTGAAGAACAGGGTGCCGCCGTCGGCCTGTTCGAACAGGCCGTAGCGCCGGCCGATGCAGCCGGTGAAGGCGCCGCGTTCATGGCCGAACAGTTCGCTCTCGAACAGGGGCTCGGAAATGGAGGCGCAATCGACCATGGTGAAGCTGCGGCCGTTGCGGTCGGAGCGGCGGTGGATGTACTCGGCGGCCAGATCCTTGCCGACGCCACTCTCACCGCACAGCAGCACCGGTACACTCGATTCTGCGGCGCGCGTCAGTTCCTCGACACAGCGCAGGAACGCCGGCGCCTGTCCGACCATGCGCTGCTGTTCACAGTCGAGGTCGGCGCTGCGCGCCAGCGGGAACACCGCTTCGCCCAGGAACAGCGCGCCGTCCAGGCCGACGATGGGCGAGCCCTTGATGCGTACGTGTTCCGGCTGCGAGTTGCAGTCGTAGTGGATGTGCAGCACCTGGTGGGGCCGGCCGGTCTCGAAGACCTTCTTGTGCGGACAGTCCTCGCCGTTCATGTGGCAGGGTACGTCGGAATGGTGGGAAACCTGGTGGCACTTGTGGCCGACGATATCGCCTTCCTTGACGCCGTAGGCCTGATGGTAGGCGCGGTTGGCGGCGACGATGTTGTAGTCCTTGTCGATCAGGACGAAGGGGTGGTCCTGAGCGTCGATCAGCGACTGGATTTCAACCGAGATTTTCTTGTCCATGGCATCTCCCGTCATCGCGCGGCCCGGTCTGGTGGCCCGGCCGCCAGGCGAATCCAGCCAAAGTGTAGTTGAAACTCTGCGGGCACGCACCCCCGTCGACTATAAGTATTTGATTAAATGGGTTCTCCCCTTGTCGAGGGGGTGGGTTTCCCTGGCTGGGGCCGATTCGTCGGGGAGGGCGTTATCCAGCCACGCAGGCGCGTGAATGGGGCATTCATCAACCACCAGGGCGCACGGAGGCGCACGAAGGGGGCTTTCATTCATTGACCCGAAGGACGCGAAGGATGCGAAGGGAAAAGTCTGCAAGCTGGCGGAATTCGGGGGCATGAGCGGCACCGGTCGGCACTGGCCGGCAGGGAGTTGCTTCCTTCGCGTCCCTCGCGGTAGTGTTTCGCCGCCGCGGTTGCCCGCCCCGTCAGGCCTGGTAAATCAACCGGTGTTCGTCCCTGCGCCGGCAACCGGTTCAGGCGTCGCAGCGTTTCATGCCGCCCTGCAGGCCGTCGCGCAGCAGTCGGGTGAGATCCTCCCCCGGGCTGATATGGTCGAAGGTGGCGAGAATCAGCTGGTTGCGGTTGGTGACGCCGAACTTGCGGAACAGCTTGGCCAGGTGCATCTTCACACCCTGGTGCGACAGGTGCACCCGTTCCGCGATCTGCTTGATGGCCAGGCCCTGTATCACCTGGCACAGGATCTCGGTCTCGCGTCGCGTCAGGTCGGCGCACAGGCGTTCGATGTTGGCATGAAAGCGCGATTCGATGAGCCGGTCCGTGTCGTGCTGCATGGAGATGAAGCGTTCCATGATGTGGCGCTCGATCCAGGTGTGCCCGTCGATGACGGCTTCCAGCGCGTGCTTGATGTGGTCTCCGCCCATGCGTTCGTTGATATAGCCGTGGGCGCCGGCGTGTACCAGGCGATACAGGTGTTCGTCGTTCATGTCCCGGCCGAACACCAGGATGCGGATGCCCGGGTGGGCGTCCAGTATGCCCCGGACAAAACGTTCTGCCGGGTCGTCGAGCGCCTCGTTCTGGATCATCAGCACGTCGGGCGCGGCGGCGATCAGCCGGGGCAGGCAGGTGTCGCCGGGTTCCATGCAGGTGATGCGCAGTTCCCGTTCATGCGAGGCCAGAATGCTGCGCAGGCCGTCGATGGAGAAATCGTGGTGCGCGACAATGGCGATGCGCGTCCTGCCGGCGGGCGGGCGGCAGCCGATGTTCGTCACGTTTCGCGGTGACAGGGTGGTGTTGTTCATGTTGTTTTCCATCGAGAGTTGCATGTCAGAAGTACCAGGCCAGGTTGAGCCGGACATAGTCGTCGCGACGCAGGCTGTACAGGAAGTCTTCCGGAGCGGTGTGGAATATGCCGCGTGCTTCGAGTGACAGCTTCAGGCTGTCGCCGATACGGCGCTCGGCTTCCACGTTGTAGCTGTGTCCGCCACCATCGAGGTCCACCAGCACGCCGGCCAGAATCTGGGTGCTCTGGACGTCGTTGGGGGTGATACGGATGCCGAACAGCATGTCGTTCTGGAACTGGCTGGGGGCATCGCGCCCGCGGTCGTCCCAGGAATACTCCATCAGTGCGCCGACCTCCACGCCGGACTCCAGCACATAGGTGTACTCGAATCCGCCCGTGGCCGCTGCATAATGGCGGTTGGCGAAACCGGCGTTGCGGATGGCCTCCAGCTTCCACAACCAGGCGCCGAAGGCGCCCTGCACTTCCAGCCCGGCCTGGTCGATCTGGTCGTAGACGGGCGTCAGCACCGGCGCCGTGGTCGGGCCGGTCGGGGTGACGACCAGGTCCGGCGTACGGGAGGTGCCGCGGAAGTAGGACAGGCCGATCTCCCATTCGCCCAGGTACTGGAACCAGCGCGCCGCCAGGTCGACGTGCCTGCGGCCGGCCGAAGACTCGTAGATCTCGTTGTCCTGGTCCACTTCCAGGCCGAAGCGCGGTCGCCCGGCCGCCCCGGCGAAGGTGCGTTCCCGGAAGCCGGGCAGTACGAACAGGTTCAACGTGCCGGCGTTGCGCACCAGCGCCAGGTTGATCATGGGCTGGCCGAGCTTGTCCTCGGTGTCGAGGTTCTCCACCAGGTCGGTCTGGTTGACGATGTCCACCAGGTGCTGGGACTCGGTGATGCCCCAGTAGACCTTGCTGATGCCGGCGGTCAGTTCCCAGTCCCGCTCGACGATGCCGATATTGAATTCGCGGATATCGACGTGGGAACGGCGCGAATCGAACTGGCTGCCACGCGCGAACGCCTCGAAGGTGAAGGACTTGCGACCACCGTCCCATTCCAGCTGGTATTCCGGTTCGAACGACAGCGACAGGTAACTGCGATGCTGCTCCTCCGACAGGGAAGACTCGGGAAATGCCAGCCATTCCAGCGCCACATTGCCCGACCAGGCGCCCGCCGTGGCGCCATGGCCCAGCAGGCAGCCACCCAGCAGGGCGGCGGCGCGGATCAGCAGCAGTCTTGGTGAGCAGGCGTCCATGATGATCGTTCGGCCGCCACTCTAGCAGCTTATCGGTCGGCTTACAGTGCGGCGCGCCCGCCGGGCCGGGGTCGGGCCGCGTGCAACGGATTGTCATGGTCTGTCCCGTCCTCGTCGACTGAATTTCGTGTCACCGGTACAGGTGGCGGGACCGGTGCGTGTCGTTTCACAGCCGGCTGTGAAGCTTGAGCATGGGTCCATGCCGGGGCATGGACATAAGTCGGCAAAGCAAATCGCGGGCCACAGGAAGAAAAATATATAATATACAGAAACTTGTGATTTACCGGCGGGGGTCTCGCCCGACTCCGGCCCTGCCCCGGGACAAGTGTAAAGGTCATCGACATTCGGGGGTTCCCGAGGGGTGTCTCCGGCGAGTGAAACGGGGATGGATCACGCGCCATGGACGGCCGGTCGTCGCCGCGCGTCAGCCCGGATTGTTTATCCTTTTGAATATTCGATCTATTTTACAATCCACCAGGAGAAGTCCGACTGTAAGGTGAATCGACTCGTCGTTGAGCGAACTGACGAAATGTCATGTCAGTGTGTCAATTGGCACATTGATTTGCGACCGAAGCGGGTCCGCGCCGGGGGCGGTGGTCTAAGGTATCCGCGGGCGGCGTCGAGAAAGAGGGATATGGAGATACCGGATTCCTTGCGCACCGCGCTGGCCGCGGCCGTCCTGCTGCCGTCGATGTCCGGCGCCGGCGCCGCCGTGCGGCACTACCAGGCGACGCTGGAAGCCTCGCGCTGGCGGGTCGAGGCCGCTCACGACCGGTGCGCCCTGGTGCACGAGATACCGCGCTTCGGCCAGGCCCGTTTCGAGCAGCGCAGCGGCCGTCGCCTGCAGTTCGTCCTGTCCGCGGACCTGGCGCCGGTCGACGACCGCGAGGCGCGCATCGTTTCGCAGCCGCCGCAGTGGAAGTTCGGCAGCGACGAGCGGGAACTGGGCCGGGTCAGGCTGGTACAGGGCAAGACGCCGCTGCGGGTGCCGCGCGAGCAGGCGTTGCGCCTCTATTACGAACTGGAGCAGGGCATGGCGCCCGCCTTCCTGTACCGGGACTGGGCGGACGGCCAGGACCGCATGGAGGTGCGTCTGTCGCCGGTGCGTTTCCGCGAGGCGCTGCCGGAGTTCCTGGCCTGCACCCGCAAGCTGGTGTACCTGGACTTCGAACCCGTCGGCGAGCAGACCGTCTATTTCACCACCGACAGCGCCCGTCTCAGCCGCGCCACCCGCCGGGTGCTGGAAAAGCTGGCGCGCGACTACCGTGGCGGCAACCGGCTGCGCATCGTACTCGGCGGCCACGCCGATGCGCGGGGCACCGAGGACTACAACCTGGATCTGTCCAGGCGCCGCGCCGCCCGGGTGGCGCGCTACCTGGTGTCGCGCGGCGTGCCGCGCAAGGCCATCGAATCACGGTTTTTCGGCGAGACCTTCCCGGCCGACCCGGACGACGATCCCGAGGCCTGGGCCAGGAATCGCCGCGTGACGGTCTGGTTCGCCGAAAACTAGCCGCCTCATTCCCGCACCGGCCGCTTGGCCAGCTTGCGCTGCAGGGTGCGCCTGTGCATGCGCAGGCGGCGCGCCGCTTCGGAGATGTTGCCGCCGGACTCGGCCAGGACCTTCTGCAGGTGTTCCCATTCCAGCCGCCTGACGGTGAGCGGCGCATCCGCGACCGGGACGCTGGCGTCGGCTTCGTCCTTGTGCAGGGCGGCCAGTATCTCGTCGGCGTCCGCCGGCTTGGTGAGGTAGTGCACCACGCCCAGCTTGATGGCCTCGACCGCCGTGGCAATGCTGGCATAGCCCGTCAGTATGATCATGCGGGTGTTCTCGTCCAGGGCGTGCAGGCGTTCGGCCACCACCAGCCCCGACTCCCGGCCGATGCGCAGGTCGATGACGGCGTACTCGGGTTCTTCCAATGCGGCCAGCGCGAGCGCCGCTGCCATGTCGTGGGCGACGGCTACCCGGTAGCCGCGGCGGGCCAGCGCATCGGCCAGCACGCTGCAGAATATCTCGTCGTCGTCGACGATCAGCAGCCGGGGGCTGTCGTCCGCCTGCTCCGCAGTCATGCCGGGCCGGCTTCCTGCAGGGGCAGACGCAGGCGGGTGCGGGTGCCGCCACCTTCTCGTTCGAACAGCCGGATGTCCCCTCCGAGCCGTTGCACCGTGGCATAGGTCAGAAACAGGCCCAGACCCAGGCCATATTCCTTGGCGCTGTGCCGCCGCCTGCCCAGCCCGGCCTGTGTGTCGGGACACGGCCCCGGCCCCCGGTCGAGTATTTCCACCTCCAGGGCATCGCCGACGGTGGATGCCCGCAGTTGAACGGGCCGTGGCGAGGCATCGGCCGCATTGTTCAGCAGGTTGACCAGCGCCTGCAGCAGGGTGCGTTCGGCGAGTATGCAGCCATGTTGCATTTCGTCCGCCAGATCCGTTTCGATCCGGCCCCGCGGCCGCTGCATCTTCCACTGCGTCACGACCTGCCGCAGGAAGCGGTCGCAGGACACCAGTGCGCCGCCCTCGGCACGGTTTTCGCCTGCCGATGCGGATATCACCGACAACGCTTCCTTGCAACGCCCTATCTGCGCACGCAGGATCTGCAACTGTTCGCGCGCGCGCGTCGGCAGATCGTCCTGGCGCGTCAGTTCGCCGGTCAGAACCGCCATGGTGGCCAGCGGCGTGCCCAGTTCATGGGCGGCCCCGGTTGCCAAGGTGGCCAGGGCGACCAGCTGCTCGTCGCGCAGCGCTTTCTCGCGCGCCTCGGCCAGCAGCCGCTCGCGGCGGCGCAGCGAGCGGGCCATGCCGCTGACCAGCCAGGCGACCAGTGTCGCGCTCAGTACGAAGCCGAACCACATGCCCAGCAGGTGCTGGCTGAACGCCTGATCGTGGCCGGCGTGCATCGGGGCGGGCGCCGGCAGGCCGAACATCAGGGAGCTGTAGCAGATCACGGTGAGGGCTGCGATGGCCCAGCTTGCCGCCGCCGACAGGACGCTCGCTGCGATGCTGAGCGGGATCAGGTAGACCCAGGCGAAGGGGTTGCTGGCACCGCCCGTGCTGTAGAGGATGGCGGTCAGCACCAGCACGTCGATGACCAGCTGGGCGAGGAAGCCCGCGTCGCCGATGGCGGCTCTCTGTTTCAGGCGCCGCCAGGTCCACAGGCTGATGGCCACGAGCACGGCGATGAGCGTCAGCAGCGCCTGCTGCGAGGCGCCGGTGTCGAGCAGCGATCGCGGCAGCGCCAGCAACAGGGTCAGTGCGCCGATGACGAAGAGCCTGAGCAGCAGCAGGCGCTTGAGATTGGCGCCGGCAGCCGTCGGGTCGTTGGGTGGGTCGACCATGGCCGCATTCTAGCAACACACTGGTCGCTCGTCCCCGCCGCGCGGCGCGACAATGTGTCGCATGGGCAGGTGGCAGGTGCGTGGGGTAGATTTGGCGGCACCTGCATCAACAAACGACGCCGGAGGAAAAGTCACCATGTCCTGGTCTCGTACAGCGGCCGCGCTCCTGGCGGCGGCATCCATCCTCTCGCCCGCGCCGGCGGCCGCCTATGTCGGCCTGTGCTGTGGCAAGTGCGGCGGTAACATGCCCATGAACATCCCCGGCGGGGGCATTCCGGAGACCTACGAGTGGCGTGTGAAGCTGAGCCCCATGTTCATGCGCATGGACGAGCTGCGCGACGGCACGGACGGCGTCGACGAGGACGATCTGCTGGGCATGCCCCTGATGATGGGTGTGCCGACGGGCCGTTTCATGGCCGTTCCCACGCGCATGGACATGCAGATGCTGAATATCACCGCCGGCTACAGTTTCTCGGACCGCTTCTTCGCCGCCGCCATGTTCATGTACAGGAACAACCGCATGGACATGCAGTTCAACTCCGCCATGCGGGCGCTGACCGGGCGCCAGGGCTTCACCATGGATTCCGACGGTCCCGGCGACACCATGCTCATGGCCAAGTACCTCCTGTTCGCCGACGACCCCCTGATTCCCAGGCGGCAGTTCTCCCTGCTGTTCACCCTGAGCGTGCCGACCGGCTCCATCGATCAGAAGAACAGCAACCATCCGCTGGAGATGCGCGAGAACGAGCAGCTCCCCTATGGCATGCAGCTGGGCTCTGGCACCTTCGATCCCGGCATCGGTATCCTGTATCAGCAGTCCGCCTCGCCCTGGTGGTGGGGCGCCAACATGGCGTACACGGCGCGCCTGTACGACAACGACCGCGACTACCGCCTGGGGGACGAGTTCCGGCTCGACGGCTACCTGATGCATCAGCTGCGTTACGATTTCCTGTTGCACGCACAGCTCAACGGCTCCTGGCAGGACAGCATCGAGGGAGAGATGGACGCGGCGCAGGACGGCAGCGCCGGGCGCGTGGTGCAGGGCGATCCCGCGTCACCCTACATGACGCCGCTGTGGGATCCCGACAACTACGGCGGCACCCGGCTGGCTGTCACCCTCGGTTTCCAGTGGCAGCCGCTGCCCCTGCAGATCGTCGACTTCAGCGTCGGTGTGCCGGTATACCAGGATCTCAACGGTCCCCAGCTGGCGGAGGACTTCCGCCTCATGCTGACCTGGTACATCGAGCGCCCGACGCGCCGCAGCGTGCGTTACGGTCTGGATCGCGCGCCCGCCGACAGCAGGCTGGGGTTCTAGGCGATGTCCCGCACTTCCCGGATCCTGCTTGTGGCGCTGGTGATCCTGGCGGCAGGCTGCGCGGCTGGAAGCGGTGCCGCGCTGCCGGACGCCGATTCCGGGGCGGGGCGGCACTACGCCGCGCGCTGCGGGACCTGCCATGCCGCCCCCCACCCGCGCCGTCTCGCCTACTCCGCCTGGCAGGCGCTGCTGCCGCTCATGGAGCGGCGTATGCAGGAACGCGGCCTGGACCCGCTGACAGAGACGGAGCGGTCGCAGATCCTGGCCTACCTGCGGGCCCATGCGCGCTAGCCCGGCCCTGCGGGCGGGGCTGCTGGCCGTATTGCTGGCGGCAGGGCCACAGGTGCGGGCGGATGCGCTCGGCGCCCTGCTGGAAGCGCTGGATCTCACCGCGCCCCGGCATCGCCTGGCGGCGCCCGGCTTCAGGCTGGATGCGCTCGGCGGCGGCAGCGGCGGGCCGGACGACTACGCCGGCAAGGCGCTGCTGCTGCATTTCTGGGCGACCTTCTGCGATCCGTGCCGCGACGAGCTGCCACGCCTGGAGGCCTTGTCGCGCCAGCTGGGGGAGGAGGGGCTGGTGGTGCTGACGGTGGCAGTGGACCGTTCACCGGCCGCGGCTGTCGCCGCCTTCGTCGCCGTCGGAGGCTACCGGTTGCCGGTACTGCTCGACCCGCTGGGCCGGGTGCGCAATCGCTACGAGGTGGCGGTCCTGCCCACCAGCTACCTGATCGGTCGCGACGGCCGCTTCGTGGCGCGCGCCCTCGGCGCCCGGGGCTGGGACGCGCCCGACGCGGTGGCTGCCCTGCGCAGCTGGCTGCGCCAGGGTGCGGGGTCTCCGTGAACCTTTTGCGCAGGCCGGGGTCTCATCTGCAACCGGTTGACACCGGCCTCGGTTCAGTTGCCATTCAGCGTTTCCCTCCCACTGGACCGACTGCCTGACGCGGGCCTCCCGGCCCGCGTCTTTTTTTGTGTGACGGCTTTGGGATAAGCTGGACGCCTGCTTCCCCGCGGCGTAGCACCGATGGCCAGCACCGATACCCTCCTCATGCAGCTGTTCCCCGGCGACGATCCGGCCGCCCGGCGGCTGCGTGACGGCACCCGGCAGGTCACGCTGCCCTCCGGTCAGACCCTGTTCCGGCGCGGCGACCCCTGCCGCAACTACCTGGTGGTGGCGCAGGGCTCGGTGCGTGTGCAGGTCCTGTCAGCCAGTGGCCGCGAGGTGACCCTGTACCGGGTCGGCGACGGCGAGTCCTGTGTCATCACGACCTCCTGCCTGATCAGCCACGAGTCCTACCCGGCCGAGGGCGTGACCGAGACCGAGACCCGGGCACTGATCGTGCCGCGCACGCTGTTCGACGAGGCCATGGATACTTCGGCGCCGTTCCGCCGTTTCGTATTCGCCAACCAGGGACAGCGTCTGGGGGATCTCATCCAGCGCGTGGAGGACGTGGCCTTCGGCCGCATCGACGTGCGCCTGGCGCGGCTGCTGGTGGATCGCAGCCGGCGGGACGGGGACAGCGTGCCGCTCACCCACCGGCAGGTGGCGAGTGAACTGGGCACGGCGCGGGAGGTGGTGAGCCGCCAGTTGAAGCGGCTGGAGAAGGCGGGCCTGCTGCACAGCCGGCGTGGCGCCATCGAGGTGCTCGACCGGCGGGGGCTGGTGACACTGGCCGCGGGTCAGTGAAGTACTGTGATATTGTCACTGCCGGCCGCCCGCGCGGGCGCTATATTGCGGCCAGGTTTGAATCAGGAGGTACAAGACATGGCAAACGTGGGTGGAATCGATCGTGTGATCCGGGTGGTCGGCGGCGCGGCGCTGGTGGGCCTGACCTTGGCCGGTCCCTGGAAGGACGTGCTCTATCCCTGGGGCTTCATCGGCGTGGTGCCGCTGCTGACGGGGCTGATGGGCTGGTGCCCGGCCTACGCCCTGTTCGGCATCAAGACCTGCAAGTCCTGTAACGGCCAGTAGTCCCGGCACGGTCGCCGCCCGCCTCAGGGCGGGTGCGGCCGCCGCCGGAGGCCGGCCAGCAGCAGCGACAGGGCGGCGATCGCCAGTACCGGTCCCTCGCCCAGACGGCCATAGGGCGTCTGTCCCGAGCGGGGCGTGACACGGCCCTCCAGGACCGCTTTCCGGAACCGGCCGGCGCTGGCCTGCAGCCGGCCGTCCGCGCCTATGATGGCCGACACGCCGGTGTTCGCGGCCCGCAACAGGGGCTTGCCCAGCGCCAGCGCCAGCATGCGGGAGATCTGCAGATGCTGCTCGGGCGCCATGCTGCGGCCGAACCAGGCGTCGTTGCTGGCGTTCACCAGCAGCTCTGCGTCCGGGAAGGCGCGCGCCGCCTGCGCCGGAAAGGCGTCCTCGTAGCAGATGGTGGCGCCGACGAGGACGCCCGCCGCCCGTATCGGCGGCTGCCGCCGCGGGCCGGGCGAGAAATCGGACCAGTCGGTGTCCAGGTGGCGCCCGAGCCAGGCCAGGGCCGGCGTGGTGGGCAGGTATTCGCCGAACGGCACCAGGTGGCGCTTGTAGTAGCTGCCGGATGCCGCGCCCAGCGCGATCAGGCCATTGTGGATGTGGCCGGTTTGCTCGTCGTCGACCGGTATGCCCACCAGCACCGCCGAGCCGGCTTCCAGCGCCTCCTGCCGGATCGCTTCCAGCAGGGAGGCGGCTTCGGAGGCCAGTTCAGGCAAGGCCGTCTCCGGCAGCAGGATCAGGTCGCGACCGAGCTGCGACTCGATCATCTCCATGTACAGATCCTCGGTGTCGAGCCTCCGCTCTGCCCGCCATTTGTGTTCGGGCGCGACATTGCCCTGCAACAGGGCGACCTCGATGGCCCCGCCCTGCGGGCGGGTCCAGTCGATCCCCGACAGCAGCAGGCCCCCTCCCCAGACCAGCAGCCCCAGGAGCAGGGCGCGGGCGGCGTCCTGCCGCCTGCGCCGCACCGCCAGCAGCGCCAGCGCGGCGGCCACCAGCACCACCAGCAGACCCACGCCCGGCACGCCGGCGACCGGCGCCCAGCCCGCCAGGGCGGTGTCGGTCTGGCTGTAGCCGAGGTTCAGCCAGGGAAAGCCGGTGAACAGGCGGCTGCGCAGCCATTCCAGCAGGGTCCAGGCGGCGGGCAGGAACAGCAGGACGGCGGTCGCGCTCGCGCGCGCGGCCAGGCGCGCGAACAGGTAACCCAGACCGGCCGGGAAGGCGGCCAGCAGGGCGACGAACAGTGCGGTCAACGCAACGGCCGCTCCCTCGTGGAGGTCGGCGAAGTAGGTCAGGCTGGAATGGATCCAGGACACCCCGAAGCCGAACAGCCCGGCGCCGTAGAGCAGACCGTGCCGCAGCGCCTGCCGGGGGGTGTCGCGCAGCCACAGCGCAAACAGCAACGCGGGCGACAGGAACGCCGCGGCTGCGACGCCGAAGGGTGCGAATGCGGTGACCAGGGCGGCCCCGCCTGCCAGGGCGGCGAGGTCCGCGAGGGGGGCGGAAGCGGATCGTGCCATCTGCGTGCCGTGTCGTGAGGGATTCCCGGACGGTGCTGCTGCAAGCCGTTGGCCGTCGAGCGTACAACAGCGCCGGCGGTGGCGCGACCGTCCGTGTGTCCACCCGGTCAGGGTGCGACAAATTGTCCTTCCGGTGCTGACACAACTGTCATGTGACAGCCCCGGATGCCACCTCTCGCCGCCGTAATTCATTGATCGCAATCGGTTCGGACAACTGGTACAGAACTTGTATCCAGCACAGGGACAGCCGGCGTGCGTGGGAAGGAACGGCGGCGGATCCGGTACAGCAACCGGCAGAAAAAGAAGCAGCAACACCTAGTGTCCAATCGAGGAGGAGACCACACATGAAATTCAAACGTTCGACGGCCATCAGCCTGGCGTTGTTGATGGCCATGCTCGGCGGACGCGCCCAGGCAGCCCTGGTCGCGGCCTACGAGGATATCTCTCTGGGGCCGAGCTGGCAGCACACGGTCACGTTCAGCAACCAGACCGCCAGTTCGGTCGATGTCGCCATCAGTACGTTCTATTTCAACAACATCTCGCCGATCCTGAAGCTGTTCGAGACCGATGGCCTGGCCGGAACCGTGACCCTGACCGAGACCATCACCAACACCGGCCCGACCGCCTGGGCCGGCTGGTCGGAATCGATCTGGGACGAGTCCGCCGCCCCGACCTACGGGCCGTTCAATCCCGGTCCCAACGTCAGCTGGGGTTCGGTGTCCTCCAGCCGCGCGGGAACCGCGTCGATCGATACGGCGCTGGGCGTGGCCAGCTACCTGTTCGCCACCCCGGTGTTGCAGGGCGAGACCTTCACCCTGACCAAGACCTTCAGCTATGCCAATGGCGTGTACGCCGTGGAGATCGGCGAGATCCCCGCCGCCGTGCCCGTACCGGCCGCCCTGCCCCTGATGCTGTCCGGTCTCGCCGGCCTGGGTTTCGCCGCCCGCAAGAAGAAAGCCGCCTGAACCGGCCCGATCATTGAGAGGAGTCTGAGAACATGACAAAACCCAAGATGAAAAAATCGCTGTTGTCGGCATCCATGGCTGCCTGCATGGCCATGGGCGCCGCCACGCAGGACGCGGAAGCCCTGGGGTTCTTCCCCAGTTTCAACAACGGCCCCAACAAGTACCTGGTGATCTGGAACGGCGACCAGGTGCTCGACGACGGCTTCTACGGCCAGCCCGATTTCCTGGCGGTGGTCGATGCCGATCCCGCCTCCGCCAAGTACGGTGAAGTGGTGAACAGCGCCACCATGCCGGCGCGCCTGGGCGAGCATCTGCTGTCGGAGACGGAGAACATCGTCGACAACGCGGTCACCCTGCTGTTCGGCACCATCTCCAACACCGGTGACTTCCTGGACGGCCACAACGCCCAGGGGGCGGCGGCCGGCCACGCACTGTACGATGCCGGCCGCGGCCCCGGTCCGGCCATCGGCGGCACGCCCAACGCCGTGTGGTCGTCGACCCTGAACGAGGCCCATCACTTCAACGTCAAGCCGAGGATCGACGCCGCCGGCAGGAAGCACATCTTCCCGGGCGGCCTGATCAGCTCCAACCTGTTCGCCTGCGACGTCACCGATCCCATGAACATCGTGCCCAGCCCGGGTTCCGACACCACCCAGATCAACCCCTATCTGGACGATCCGGACGGCAACGGCAACCTGCTGGACAACGCGCCGACCAACAACATCTGCGGCCTGGCGGTGAGCAGCCTCGAGATCAGCACCACCTCCGGCACCGACGACGTCATGCCGCTGCCCAACGGCAACCTGATCGTCACCCAGATGGGCCTGAAGGCCTCCATCGACGGGGCGAACGGCTGGGGCGGTCCCTACGGCGCGCATACCCTGGTGCTGGGTCCCGGCGTTGCCGGGGTCCCCAACGGCCAGAATCCGGACCAGGAGCCGGGCGGCCCCTGGACGTTCTACTCCGTGTCCAGTCCCTTCCCCGGCGACGGCGTGGGTGACGGCCTGGCCAACGGTGCCTGCACGGACGCCGACAGCGACGGCAACTGCGACGCGGTGTCGACCATGCCGCCGACCCTGCAGACGCCGGGCGGCCTGCTGGAGTTCGACGTGCTCGGCAACGTCGTCGGCGAGTACCCGGCGGCGATTCCGGCCGGCGCCACCTACCCCGCCAGCGGTCCGCTGGCCGGCCAGCGCGTGGCGCCGGACCGCTACCGGGCGCGCTACTACCTGCGTAACCTCCTGACCAGCGTGCCGGCCGCGCCCTACAACACGCCGGTCGAGGGTGTGGACGCCGACGCCGACGGTGTGTTCGACAACGGCGGCGTGGGTACGCCCATCGACACCGGGCCGGAGGCGCATCCGCACGGCATGGGCTTCCGCGCCGATCTCAATTCGCTGAGCCCGTACTGGGGTTACTACCATGCCGGTGGCATGGACGCCAGCGACGCTTCGGCGACACCGGGCAAGGGCATCTTCGTGTCCTCGGACTACGCCGATCCGGTCAGCCTGGCGGTGTCCGACGTCGGTGATGACTTCCAGGATCTCGGCACCACGGTGCGCTTCTTCCACCTGAGCAACCTGGCCGACGGCCCCTACGCCGTGGTGCAGATGCCGGATGGTCCGCGTGTCGAGGAAGAGGAGTTCCACGAGGAGCCCGAAGGCCTGATGGCCATGGCGGTGACCAACCGTCCCGGCCACAAGGGCATGTTCGTCGCCTCCATGTGCGGTGGCACCATCTACTACATCCCCAACATGGAGAAGGTGGGCACCGGCGATCCCGCCGGCCAGCCGCGCCTGGTCTACGACAACGGGGCCTGCACGGGTGCCTCCGTGTTCTTCGTATCGCGCAACGACCGCTATCTGGTCCTGCCCAAGGCGGGCATCACGCCCTCCGGCACCACGGACCCGAACGGCGTGTTCTACAACCGCGACTACGACCGCGAACACGCCCGCGAGATCGTGGTGTTCGACATCAGCAAGCTGGTCGCGGCCGGCGACAACCCGCAGTGCAACGCGGCGCCCGCGTCGAAGTGGGACAACACCGGCGTGCCCCAGAACGGCAGCGGACTGCCGTCGACGGTCGGCCCCGCCAGCGGCCCGGCCCATTCGCGTGAAGGCATCGACTTCAATTCGACCAAGGGTGCTTTCTGGCCCAACAACGATGCGGCGGACTGCCCGACCATCGCCTCGACGGTGAACCTCGATTCGCCGGAGAACAACGCGACGGCCGGTGGACCGCACTTCACGGTAGCCGACAACCTGGAGCGCTACGTCGCCACCTCGCAGTACTTCGTCGACCTGCGCCGCTATCCGGTGGGTTCGAGCTGGGCGGTGTTCGGTACGCCCGCGTTCGATCCCTTCAACCATCCGGCAGGCGATCCCGCGGGCAACATGTCGCAGACCGCCGGTGCGGTGGATCCGACGCGCAACAGCCTGAGCTTCGCGGGTGACTTCCTGCCTGGCACGGGTTCGGTGGGCGACAACACGGTGTGCATGATGAAGTTCAACCGATGGACCGGCAGCCTGATGCTGGATCCGACCTTCAACGATGCCACCACCGGCGGTGACGTGCCCAACGGCTGCATCGACATGGAACGGACCAACTGGCCGCGCGCCAACGATCCGAACCGGCCGATGGTCGCCACCGGCAGCGCTTCTCCTCATGCGATGACCTTCATCGATGTAAACTAGCGCAAGCTGGACCGGGCCGCCCGGAGGGGGCGGCCCGGACCGGAACGGGGTCGGAGTTTCTCCGGCCCCGTTCCCCTTTTTTTCGGCTGCGTCCCGTTGCGGGACGTGGCCTGGCTGTTGGGGGGCAAGAATGCGACAAGCCCGATTCCTGCTGCCGGTCCTGCTGCTCGGCATGGCGGCGGGCGCGGCGCTGGACCGATACTGGCTTGCGGCGGGCGATGCCGCCAGCACAGGCCTGGACAGGCTCGACGGGCAGCAGACGCTGTATGTCTGTCCCATGCATCCTGACGTGGTGCGCAATGCGCCCGGGAACTGCCCGGTGTGCGGCATGGAGCTGGAGCCGGTGTCCGGACATGAGCATGCACCGGTTCCCGGATCCGGACAGGCTGGTCGGCCCATGGTGTCCATCTCTCCCGTGGTGGCCAACAACCTGGGTGTGAGAACCGCCCGGGTGGAGAAGACCCGGCTGTGGCGGAAGATGAAGACGGCGGGCTATGTGAAGGGCTATCAGCGGGGCAGGCGGCTGCAGGTGCGATCGCCTGTCGCCGGCACCGTGGCCCGTCTCCACGTCGCCGTCGGCGCGCGGGTGAAAAAAGGCGACGTGCTGGCGGAAATCAGTTCGCCGGAGCGCCGGGAGGCGCAGCAACGGCACCTGGAACTGCTGGCAGAGGGTGATTCCCGGGCGATCGCCGAGTCACGCCGCCGGCTGCGCCGGCTGGCGCTCCGCCAGGCCGACATCGAGGCGCTCGAACAGGGCGGGACCCCGGTCGGACACCTGCTCATCGAGGCCCCGCACGACGGTCGCGTCGTCGCCGTGGCCAACGGCGAGGGCAGTGCCGTGACGCCCGCCAGCGTGGTGCTGGTGGTCGAGGAACAGGGCGTGCTCAACGTCGAGGTCGACGTGTTCCGCAACCAGGTGGCCTGGGTGAAGCCCGGGGACCGGGCCGAACTGCAACTGGCCAACCGGCCCGGCAAGGTGTGGCAGGGCCGGGTCAGCGCCCAGGGCGTCGATCTCAGGCCGCGCTCGCGGACCTATGCGCTGCGGGCCGCCTTCCCCATGGAGGAGGGCGTGGCCCTGCCGGATATGTACGCGGACGTGACCCTGTTCGGCGCGCCCGTCGACGCGGCGCTGGCGGTGCCCCGACAGGCGTTGATCCGCACCGGCAGCGGTGCGCGGGTGGTGCGGGTGCTCGGCGGCGGCCGCTTCCAGCCGGTGGACGTCGTACCCGGCATCGAGAGCGGGGACCGGGTGCAGATCGTCTCGGGGCTGCGGGAAGGGGACGAGATCGTGGTCTCGGCCCAGTTCCTGATCGACTCGGAGAGCAACCTGCAGGCCGGGTTCCAGCGCATGGATGCCGGAACTGCGCAACAGCAGCCCTGACCGGATGGGTGCCGGGGCATGATCGATCGTGTCATCCACTGGTCGGTGCACAACCCGGCGCTGGTGCTGCTGCTCAGCGGCATGCTGCTGGTGTGGGGGGTGTACAGCGCCCGCGACATCCCGCTGGATGCCTTGCCGGATCTCTCCGATGTCCAGGTGATCATCAAGACCAGCTACCCGGGCCAGGCGCCGCAGGTGGTCGAGGACCAGGTCACCTACCCGCTCACCAGTGCCCTGTTGTCGGTGCCGGGAGCGGTATCCGTGCGCGGCTACTCGTTCTTCGGCGATTCCTTCATCTACGTGATCTTCGAGGACGACACCGACCTCTACTGGGCGCGTTCCCGGGTGCTGGAATACCTCAGCCAGGTGGCCGACCGCCTGCCCGCCGGCGTCCATCCCCGCCTCGGGCCGGACGCCAGCGGGGTCGGCTGGATATTCCAGTATGCGCTGGTGGACCGCAGCGGCCGCCACGATCTGTCGGAATTGCGCAGCATCCAGGACTGGTTCCTCAAATACGAGCTGCAGACCGTGCCCGGCGTCGCCGAGGTCGCCACCCTGGGCGGCATGGTGCGCCAGTACCAGGTGGTCTTGAACCCCACCCTGATGCAGAAATTCTCCATTCCCCTGTCCATGGTCAAACAGGCCATCACCGATGCCAACAAGGAAGTGGGTGGCTCGACCATCGAGATGGCCGAGGCGGAATACATGGTGCACAGCCACGGCTACCTGACCGGCGAGGAGGACCTGCGCCAGATCCATTATGTGGACAAGAGCCTGCACGCCAGGAATGTGCCGGCCACGCTCGGCGATCTGGCCGACATCCGGGTGGGGCCGCAGATGCGCCGCGGCATCGCCGAGCTGGACGGCGAGGGCGAGGTGGTCGGTGGCATCGTCGTCATGCGCAGCGGCGGCAACGCCCTGCAGACCATCGAGCGCATCCGGCACAAGCTCGACGAGCTGCGCGCCGGCCTGCCGGACGGCGTCGAGATCGTCACCGTCTACGACCGTTCGCGGCTGATCCGCAGCGCCATCGACACCCTGGGGAACCGCCTGACGGAGGAATTCATCGCCGTGGTGCTGGTGTGCGCGCTGTTCCTGTTGCACCTGCGCTCGGCGCTGGTGGTGCTGGTCAGCCTTCCGGCCGGCATCCTGGTGGCCTTCATCGTCATGCAGGCGCAGGGCATCAACGCCAACATCATGTCGCTGGGCGGCATCGCCATCGCCATCGGCGCCATGGTGGACGCGACCATCGTCATGATCGAGAACGTGCACAAGCATGTCGAGCAGACCGGCAACAGGGCCAACGGCCGGACCGGCCGGGTCGTGGCCGCCCTGCAGGAGGTCGGCACGCCGCTGTTCTTCTCGCTGCTCATCGTCACCCTGAGCTTTCTCCCCGTGCTGTCGCTGCAGGGCCAGGAGGGCAGGCTGTTCGATCCGCTGGTCTACACCAAGACCTATGCCATGGCGGCGGCGGCCGGTCTGTCCGTCACCCTGGTGCCGGTGCTCATACTCTACCTGGTGCGCGGGCGCATCCTCGGCGAACAGAGCAACCCCGTCAACCGCTTCCTCATCCGTGTCTACCGGCCGGCGATCCAGGCGGCGCTGCGCCATCCCGTGCGGGTGCTGGCCGCCAGCCTGCTGCTGGTGACGGCGGGCCTGTGGCCGCTGGCGCATACCGGGGTGGAGTTCGTGCCGGAGCTGGACGAGGGCGACCTGCTGTACATGCCCAGCCTGTATCCCGGCATCTCCACCGGCAAGGCCCGCCAGGTGTTGCAGCAGACCGACCGGCTGATCCGCAGCGTGCCGGAGGTGGAACGGGTGTTCGGCAAGGTGGGCCGGGCCGAGACGGCCACCGACCCCGCGCCGCTGACCATGATCGAGACCCTGATCCGGCTGCGGCCCAAAAGCGAGTGGCGTCCCGGCATGACGCTTCAGAAACTGAAGCAGGAACTGAACGAGCGGGTGAATCTGCCCGGCATCACCAACACCTGGTTGATGCCGGTCCGGGCCCGCATCGACATGCTGTCGACCGGCATCCGCACGCCGGTGGGCATCAAGATAGCCGGGCCCGACCTGGCCGGGATCGAGGCGCTGGGGCGGCAGGTGGAGCAGGTGATCCGGAAGATTCCCGGCACGGTGTCGGTCTACTCCGAGCGGGTCGGCAGCGCGCGCTACATCGATATCCGGATAGACCGTGCCGCCGCGGCCCGCAACTGGGTCACCGTCAGCGAGGTGCAGGACGTGATCAGCACCGCGGTGGGGGGTATGAACGTGACCGAGACGGTGGAGGGCCGGGAACGCTACCCCGTCAACATCCGCTACCCCAGGGAATGGCGTGATTCGGCGGACAAGCTGCGCGAGCTGCCCATGGTCACCCGGCGCCAGCTTCACATCCAGCTCGGCGAGGTGGCGGAGATCGGCATCAAGGACGGGCCCGGACAGATCAAGAGCGAGAATGCGCGCCTGAACGGCTGGGTCTACATCGACATCGAGGGCCGGGACCTCGGCTCCTATGTCGAGGAGGCGAAACGGGCGGTGGCCGCGGCCATCCGCCTGCCGCCGGGTTATTCGCTGGACTGGTCGGGCCAGTACGAGCACCTGCAGCGCGCCCGGGAGCGGTTGTCGCGGATCGCGCCCATCGCCCTGGCGTCCATCGTGGTCATGCTCTACCTGATCTTCGGCACCCTGACGCAGGCGTTGATGGTGATCGTGGTGCTGCCGCTGGCGATCGTGGGGGGTGTCTGGCTGGTATACCTGCTCGGCCACCCGCTGTCGGTGTCCGTCGGCGTGGGCTTCATCGCCGTGGCGGGCGTGGCGGCCGAGTTCGGCGTGATCATGCTGGTGTACCTGGACCAGGCCATCCGGCGCCACCGCCCCGACACCCCCGAGGCATTGCAGGCCGCCATCATCGAGGGCGCGGTACAGCGGGTGCGTCCCAAGGCCATGACCGTGGCCGTGATCCTGGCCGGCCTGCTGCCCGTCATGCTGGGCGGTGGCACCGGTTCGGAAGTGATGCGCAGTATCGCGGCGCCCATGGTGGGCGGCATGATCAGCGCGCCGCTGGTGTCGCTGTTCCTGGTCCCGGTGCTCTACCAGGCCTGGATGCGGCGCCGCATCGCCCGGCGGCGCCGCTAGGCCCGGGTCAACTGTCCTGCTGGCTCCCCGGCTCCGCGCCCGTCTGTTCGGCGATATCCTTTGCACCGCGCTCCTGCAGCAGCGCCACCGACTTGCGCTTGTTCTGGGCGATGGCCAGGTGCAGCACCGAGTTGCCCCAGGCGTCCGTGGCGTCCATGTCGGCGCCGTGTTCCAGCAGCAGTTCCATCATGCGCAACTGCTCGCGCGCCGCCGCGTATACCAGCGGCGTGCGGCCGGCGACGTCCCGGGCCTCGATCTCGGCGCCGGCGTCGAGCAGCAGGCGGGCCGCCTCGGGCCGGCCCTCCCAGGCCGCGAACATCAGTGCCGTGGCCCCGCCGCGGGTACGGGCATCGACCTGGGCGCCTTCGGCCAGCAGGGTGCGGATCACCGGCAGCCGGTTGCGGCGCACGGCGAACATCAGGGCGTTCAGGCCCTCGTTGTCACCCTCGTCGATGTGCGACTTGTTGTGGGCAAGCAATGTCTTGACCACGTCCACCTTGCCCTCGCCGGCGGCCAGTATGAGGGCATTGCGACCGGTGCGGTTGCGGGCCCAGAGTTTGGCCCGGTGTTTCAGCAGGGTCTCGACCGTGTCCGGAAAACCCTCGGAAGCAGCCAGCATCAGGGCGCTGAAGCCATACTTGTCGCGGGCGTCGATGTCGGCGCCGGCTTTCAGGAGGTGTTTCACCATGGCGGTCTTGCCGCGTTCGGCGGCGTAGGTCAGGGCGGCCTTGCCCAGCTTGTCGCCCTTGGCCAGGCTGGCGCCCCTGGCCAGCAGGAAATCGACCATATCCTTGCGGTCGAGGGTGGCCGCCGATATCAGCGGCGTGATGCCGTAGACACCTTCCGCATCCAGATCGGCGCCGGCCGCCTGCAGGAGTTTCACCATGTCCAGGTTGCCCGCCTGGACGGCGACCAGCAGCACGGGATTGCTTTCGTTGTTGCGCAGATTGACGTTGGCGCCTTTCTTCACCAGCAGGGAGGCGGTGTCCCTGTGGCCGTTCTTCACCGCGTAGATCAGCGCCGTGTTGTTCAGTTCGTCGGCATGGTCGATGCGCGCGCCCTGTTGCAGCAGCAGTTCGCACAGGTCCGTCTTGCCGTTGGTGGCGGCAACGATGAAGGCGGTGGCGCCGTTGTCGTCTGTCTGGGTGATCCGCGCCCCCTGTTTCAGCAGCAGGCGGGCCAGATCCAGATCACCGTTGTAGGCCGCCCACATGAGGGCGGTGGCGCCGGTGCGGTCCTCGGCATTGATGTCCGCCCCGTGGGACAGCAGGTGCTCGGCGATGTCGCGGTACCCCTTCTTGGCGGCGACGGTGAGGGCGGTATCGCCCTCCCGGTCACGGGCGTCGACGTCGGCGCCGCGCGCCAGGAGCAGATCGACGACGGCGGTCCGGCCCTTCCAGGCCGCCCACATGAGGGCGGTGGCACCGGTCTCGTCGTGCGTATGCACATCGACGCCTTCATCGAGCATGCCCTCGACCAGGGACGTCTTGCCTTCCTTCACCGCCTGCAGGAACAGGCTGTGTTCGTCCACGCTGGCGGTCTGCCCGCTGTCGTCTGCCTGCAGGACGGCCGGCAGCAGAAGCGGAAGCAGCATGAGCACGGGGATGTACAGTCGGTTTCGCATGTTGTCACTCCAAAGGGGTTTTTTTTCGGATGGTCCGGTGGTCCGGGCGGGCCGGGGCGCTCCCCGGCACCTGTGCTTGTAATTGTGGTTGCGGCAGTCCGGGCATCGTTAAGATTAGCAAAGTTCGTACCATGGCGTACGGCTTCCGGGCGCGCGAAATACTTTCACGTTCTCAGGCGTTTGGGAATGGCACCGTGGCGACCCCGGGCGAGGGCGGATGACGCGTCATGACAGAATTGTCATGACAGGCAGGACTAGACATATGTCAGATTGTCACAGGAGCGCTACCCTGCTTACCATGTCGGTAAACGCCATCCATAGGCGTATCGCCAACAATTGCGGTGGAGACCGGTGCAGGTCTTCGCCGGACGCACGGCCGACCCGGTCACGCCGTGCGCGGGACGGGAGGAATCTTGCATGAGCCTGAGAACGGTTGATATCAAGTCTGTCGTGGACATCCAGGAGGGACCGGCGGTCCTGATCGACAAGGACTACCACATCGTGGCCGCCAACAGCAGTTATTGCAGGTCCTACGGCGTCAGTGAAGAAGATCTGGTCGGACGGCGTTGCCACGAGGTGTCCCATCATTCACCCGTGCCCTGCCACATGAACGGTGAGGACTGCCCCCATCAGAAGGTGTTCGAGACCAGCGAGCCGTTCCAGGTGTTGCACACCCACTATGACGCCGACCGCAATCCGGAGTATGTGCGTATCCGGGCCTACCCCCTGCGCGATGCGGACGGCGGCACGGTGCTGATGGAATCCATCTACCGGCTGGCGCCCGCCCCCGACATCAGTTGCGAGGACATGCGCATGGTGGGCCGCTCCCCGGCCTTCCTGTCCTGCATCGAGAACCTGACCGTGGCGGCCAAGGCGGGCGGGCACGTGCTGGTCGACGGCGAGAGCGGCGTGGGCAAGGAGCTGGCCGCCCGCTTCGTCCATGAGCAGTCGAGCCGCAACGGCAGGCCCTATGTCGAACTCAATTGCGCGGCCATCACCGAGACCCTGGTGGAGGACGAACTGTTCGGCCACGAACGCGGCGCCTTCACCGGTTGCATCGGCATGAAGGAGGGCGTGTTCGGCGAAGCGGACGGCGGCACCCTGTTCCTGGACGAGATCGGCGAACTGCCCCTGTCCATCCAGGCCAAGCTGCTGCGGGTGCTGGACTCGGGCGAGTTCCGCCGGGTGGGGGGCAAGAACAAGCAGAAAGTGGACGTGCGGATCATCGCTGCCACCAACCGCGATCTGGCCAGCCTGGTCGCCGAGGGGCGTTTCCGAGAAGACCTGTATTTCCGCATCGCCGGCATCCGGGTCACCGTGCCGCCCCTGCGCGAGCGACGCAGTGACATCATCCCCCTGGCGCAGGTGCTGATGAAACGGCTCGCGCCCAATGCCTCGGTCACCTACGAGTTGACCCAGTCGGCCGTCGAGCGCCTGCTGCATCACGGTTTCCCCGGCAACATCCGCGAGCTGTGCAACATCATGCAGAAGGCCATCGCCCTGAGCGAGGACGGCATGATCAAGGCGGCCCACATCAGCCTCGATCACATCCCCCCCGCCAGCCGCCGGGAGCCGCCCGCGGTGGCCGTGCGCGCGGATGTGGAGGACGCGCCCCCGCCGGGAGAGGCCCGCACCATCGCCGACGTCGAGGCGTCCCACATCGCCAGCCTGCTCAAGGCCTACGAGGGCAACCGGCGCAAGGTGGCCGGGGCGCTGAACATCAGCGAACGCACCCTGTACCGGAAGATCAACCGCTACCAGCTCCATGATCTTCGCTGAAGCGGGGTCGGCCGGCCGCCGTCGATACCGGGGTGTGTGGTGAAACGCGGCGGGCTGGCGGTGGCCGGAGTGCTGGCGCTGGTCGTGGCGGGCGTGTCCTTGTACGTGCGCCTTCAGGCCCCGGATCCGGCGGTGGACGGCGCGCCTGGGCCACTGGCGTTCGCGCGGCCGCTGGAGGCGGGTGCAGACGGGCCGCTGCCGCCGGCCGCTGGGGAGGCCGGCGGCTGGGAGGGGCTCGCCCTGCGCGGTATCCTGGACGCCGGCGAACCGCGACTGGCGCGCGCCATCATCGCGCAGGAAGATGGTGCGGAGGCGGCCTACGGCCTGGGTGACAGATTGGACGGCGGCGCCGTGGTCGACGACATTCTGCCGGACCGGGTGATTCTCCTTCGTGACGGCCGGTACCGCACGCTGAGGCTGGAGGCCGCGGGGGCCGCGGCGGGCGACCCGCCCGCGTCCGAGGGCCGGCGCATGCTGCTGGCCCTGCGGGACGCCCTGTTCGCCGGCCCCGACAAGGTGCTCGCCCTGCTCGACGCCCGGCCGGTGCTGCGCGACGGCCACCAGATCGGTTATCGCGTGTTTCCGCCCGAGGTGCCCGAATTCCTCGACCTGCTGGGGCTCTCGCCCGGTGACGTGGTGACCGCCATCGGCGACATCCGACTCGAATCCGGCCGTGACCTCCAGGTCGCGCTGGCGACCCTCGTCACCGGTTCCCGCTTCGAGATCACGGTGCTGCGCAACGGCATCCCCGAACGCCTGGTGATGGGCGTCCCCTGAGCCGGCGGCATCGGCCTGGAATCCGGATCCCGGCCCCCGCGGACGGCCGCCGACCCGGCCGGCTGCCCCTTCGATCCCGACAGGCTGCGGCGGGGCGGCGCGCGCCGGCGCTGGAGCCCGGTCCTGCGCCCCGGTAGAATGATGCGTTTCATTCCAACCAGGGCTTCCCGGCGCTGCCGGGCCAGGCCGGAGTCACCTGCATGAAAGACAAGAAGCTGAATCGCTACAGCGCCCGCATCACCGAGCCCAGGTCACAGGGCGCCTCCCAGGCCATGCTGTACGGCACCGGCCTGTCGCCGGAGGACATCGGCAAGGCCGAGGTCGGCATCTCCAGCGTCTGGTGGGAAGGCAACACCTGCAACATGCACCTCAACGACCTGGCGGCAAAGGTGAAGGAGGGCGTGGAAGCCGCGGGCCTGGTCGGCATGCGCTTCAACACCATCGGCGTCAGCGACGGCATTTCCATGGGCACCGACGGCATGAGCTATTCGCTGCAGTCGCGCGACCTGATCGCCGATTCGGTGGAGACGGTCATGCAGGCGCAGTGGTACGACGCCAACATCGCCATTCCCGGCTGCGACAAGAACATGCCGGGCGTCATGATCGCCATGGGCCGCGTCAACCGCCCGGCCCTGATGGTCTACGGCGGCACCATCAAGCCCGGCCACTGGCACGGCAAGACGCTGGACATCGTGTCGGCGTTCCAGAGCTACGGTGAATTCATCGCCGGCAAGATCGACGAGCACGAGCGCGAGGAGATCGTCGAGCACGCCTGCCCCGGCCCCGGTGCCTGTGGCGGCATGTACACCGCCAACACCATGGCCTCGGCCATCGAGGCCATGGGCATGAGCCTGCCCTACAGTTCCTCCACGCCGGCCGTCGACCCCGGCAAGATCGAGGAGTGCCTGGCGGTCGGGCCGGCGGTCCGCAACCTGCTGGAGCAGGACATCCGGCCGCGCGACATCATGACCCGCGAGGCCTTCGAGAACGCCATGGTCATCGTCATGGCGCTGGGCGGTTCCACCAACGCCGTCCTGCACCTCATCGCCATGGCGCGCGCCGTCGACGTGCCGCTGGGCCTGGACGACTTCCAGGCCGTCAGCGACCGCGTGCCCTTCCTGGCCGACCTGAAGCCGTCCGGCAAGTATGTGATGGAAGACCTGCACAAGGTCGGCGGCACGCCGGCGGTGATGAAATACCTGCTGGAGCAGGGCATGCTCGATGGCGACTGCCTGACCGTGACCGGTCGCACGGTAGCCGAGAACCTGGCCGGGGTGCCGGGCCTGAAGGAAGGCCAGGACGTGTTCATGCCGGTGGAGCGGCCGATCAAGGAGACCGGCCACATCCAGATTCTCAAGGGCAACCTGGCGCCGGGCGGCTCGGTGGCCAAGATCACCGGCAAGGAGGGGCTGCGGTTCTCCGGGCCGGCGCGTGTCTACGACTGCGAGGAAGACATGCTGGCCGGGCTGGAAAAGGGCGAGATCCGCAAGGGTGACGTGGTGGTCATTCGTTACGAAGGGCCCAAGGGCGGCCCGGGCATGCCGGAGATGCTGACCCCGACCTCGGCCATCATGGGCGCGGGTCTCGGCAAGGACGTGGCGCTCATCACCGACGGCCGCTTCTCCGGCGGCTCGCACGGCTTCATCATCGGGCACGTGGTGCCGGAAGCGCAGGAGGGCGGCCCCATCGGCCTGATCCGCAACGGCGACGTCATCACCATCGACGCCGACGGCAAGCGCCTGGACGTCGACGTCAGCGACGAAGAAATGGAACGCCGCCGCGTCGAATGGACCATGCCTCCCTACAAGGCCACCCGCGGCACCCTCTACAAGTACATCAAGACCGTGAAGAACGCCTCCGAGGGCTGTGTCACCGACGAGTAGCGGGCCCGGCGCCGTCGTGCCCCGGCTGCCTGGCACAAAGACCGTCGGGGCGGAAGGCAACAAAAGCCTTTGCGTTCCTCTGCGTTCTTTGCGTCAGGTCTGACGACCGTCGCCGGAAAGGCCGCGGATCTACAACGTGTCCCAGCTCGATTTCCTGCGCCAGCGGATGCGCGGAATGATCAGCCCGATGAGGATACCGAGCAGCACCACCCCGGCGCCGACCATGAACCAGTCGCGCGCGGTGCGGTCCTTGAGGCTGTCGTTCTCCTGCTGCAGGGTCTGCAGCTGGCGTTCGTAGGCCACGATGCGGCTTTTCAGTTCCTTGTTCTCGGCATCGATGGCCAGGGCGCTGGAAGCGGTGCGCTTGATCTCTTCCAGCTGCTGGCTGAGTTTCCGGTTCTCGCGACTGAGCTGGCTGCGCGCCTGGTCCAGTCCGCCCTTGGCCTTGCGCAGGTCGGCCAGTTCGGCCTTCAGCTTGCGGTTTTCCAGTTCCAGCTGGGCGAGTTTTTTCTCTGCGTCTGCCAGCCGGTCGCGGGCGGCGCGTCCCTTCATGAGGTAGCGGCTGAGCACCCAGCCCTCGACGCCGCTCGGCGTGCGCACCCGCGAGTAGCCGTTCTCCTGGTCGGTCTCCAGCACCTCCAGCGGCGTGCCGCTGGGCAGCATGCGCAGGATGCGGTACTGGTTGCCCTTGCCGGTGCGCATCTGGATCTCCAGGCGGTCGCTGACATAGCGGGTCTCCGCCGCCGCCAGCCCGTTCACCAGAACGAGCAGAACAAAACCGAGCAATATCTTCACCGGGGCTCCTTGGTCGTTGTTGCCGGGTAGCAGGATCAAACGGGCATTGTAACGGATTGGCACAAGACGCCATACTGTCGGCTGCCGGAGTGGCGGAGAATACATGAAACTGGATGAACAAGGTGACTGGCTGCTGGACGCGCGGCGCGTACTGTCGCCAAATTGCGACGCCCGGCCGCCGGATACTCCGGTGTCGCTGCTGGTGATCCACGGCATCAGCCTGCCGCCCGGCGAATACGGCGGGCCCTGGATCGACGACCTGTTCTGCAACCGGCTGGATGCCGGCGCGCATCCCTGTTTTCGTGACATCGCCGGCCTGCGGGTTTCCAGCCACCTGTTGATCCGGCGCGACGGCGAGCTGGTGCAGTACGTGCCGTTCTCACAGCGCGCCTGGCACGCCGGCGAGTCCTGCCACGCGGGCCGCCGCGCCTGCAACGACTTTTCCATCGGCATCGAGCTGGAGGGGCAGGACGACCAACCCTATGCCGACGTCCAGTACCGCCGCCTGGCGGAGGTGGTGACGACCTTGCGCGCGGCCTGGCCCGACATCGCCGCCGATGCCATCGTCGGGCACAGCGACATCGCCCCCGGGCGCAAGACCGACCCCGGTCCGGCCTTCGACTGGAGACGCCTGCGGACCCTGCTGGGGCTGGCTTGACAGGCCGCCGCCGCTGCCTGTAGCGTCACTGCCGGGCCCGCCACGGATCGTTCCGCATGACACTGATTTCCGCGCTCTTCGGTCTGCTGACCGACCGCCTGCTGGGCAACCTGCACGAGTACCGGCGCTACCGCTGGTTCCTCGACTACGTGGACTGGCTGCGGGCCCGCCTGAACGCGCCGCTGTGGGACGGCGCCGCCGGCCTGCTGGTGGTCCTGCTGCCGCCGCTGGCC
>Ga0256841_1000842_pt1 | contig 29024 bp, 31 predicted proteins | sample 356308metaG_FD_185971 | JGI IMG/M metagenome (GOLD analysis project Ga0256841, IMG submission 185971) | Hydrothermal vent microbial communities from Mid Atlantic Ridge, Atlantic Ocean - 356-308 | ecosystem: Environmental > Aquatic > Marine > Hydrothermal vents | place: Atlantic Ocean: Mid...
ACATTACCATTTGACGATAAATACGTGACTTACGTTTGGTTCGATGCATTAATTAACTACGTTTCAGCCCTTGGCTATCCTGATGGTCCCCTTTTTTCTACTTTCTGGCCTTATGCGCAGCACCTGATAGCTAAGGACATATTAAAACCCCACGGAATATACTGGCCTACCATGATTAAAGCAGCCGGATTCGAACCCTATCGCCATTTGAATGTGCACGGATACTGGAAGATCGAAGAAGGAAAGATGAGCAAAAGTCGGGGCACTGTGGTAAGACCCCTCGACCTTGTGGACATCTATGGTCTTGACGCATTCAGGTATTTTCTCATGAGAGAAATGGTGTTCGGGCTGGATGCAAATTTTAGCGAAGATGCGCTGGTAAACCGCCTGAATTCTGATCTTGCCAACGACCTTGGGAACCTGTTCAGTAGAAGCCTTGTCATGGTGGTGAAATACTTTGGTGGAAAAGTCCCTCCAAGGTCAGAGGCTTTTGACGATAAAGATAGGGCACTTTCCGAGCACGTTGAAAGGACGAAAGAGAAGTACGGGTCAGAGATACCTGAGCTTCGTTTTCACAAAGCATTGGCATCTGTGTGGGAATTGATTAACCATACAAACAAGTACATAGATCAAACAGCACCGTGGGTCCTTGCGAAAGATCCTGGAAAGAAGGGACGCCTGGAGACGGTCCTACACAACGTATTGGCAGTAAACAAGGTGGTGGCTGTGCTCGTGGCACCGTTTATGCCGGATACATCCAGAAAAATGATGGAGCAGCTCGGAATTTCGAAAGATCCACTTGATCTGAGGATGGAAAAGGATGCTACCTGGGATGCTATTGCTGGCGTTGCAGTATCAAAGCCGAAGCAACTTTTCCCGAGGGTGGAAGTTATGAAGGAGAAGGTAAAAAAACAGGAGGCGAAGAAACTTGAGAAGGTGAAGGACTATATTACCATTGAAGATTTCTCAAAGATGGATCTCCGGGTGGGTCTAATCAAAAGTGCTGAAACAATTAAGGGATCAAAGAAACTAGTAAAGCTGGAAGTAGACGTGGGTGATGTTAGAACAGTTGTGGCAGGAATTGCCAAGGATTATGATCCCGATGACCTTGTGGGTAAACAGGTTGTTTTGGTCTGCAACCTCGAGCCTGTCAAACTAATGAACGTAGTTTCTGAGGGCATGGTTCTTGCTGCACACGATGGTGATAATTTGGCACTTGTTGTTCCGGACAGGGAATTAAAAGTTGGCGCTAAGGTTTCGTAGTCTGGTAAAATGGTTGGGAGTTTTGGTGAGTTGACGTTCGTGGTATCCATGAGGTGGTGATGTCAAGATTTTATCTCATTTCGAGGGAAAGTTGGTTTCAGAAAAGTATCCACCCTGTGGAGTGTCCGATAACTATCGGGAGGGGCAGTTACAATGATCTTCAGATCAAGCATTTAAGTGTTTCGAGGCAGCACGCACGTATAGTGAACGAAGGAAATAAGTTAATTGTGGAGGACTTAAACAGTCAAAATGGGACACTTTTGAACGGGCACGCTATTAAGAGAGCCGAGTTAAAGGACGGAGATGTAGTGACCTTTGGCAAAGTGGACTTCAGGGTGGTGAGTGAACCTGATGATAAAGGCGATGACCTCTCGGAAACCGAAATATTTTTCAAGGTTTTCCACGAACGGAAAGCAGCCAATGGTATTACACAATCAGTACGGCTAAAGGAGGCAATAGCAAAGGTACCACTTTTTCGTGATTTGCCCTTGGAAGCAAGAGACTTTCTTGTTCGTAGGTCACACCTCCGTATTTTTGAACCAACAGAATTTGTTTTCAGGGAAGGTGACCGTGGTAGGTCCATTTATATTGTCCTTGATGGCGAAATTGAGATATTCACCCAGGACAACTATGGTACCCCTGTGCCCCTGGCTAAGATGGGTCCGAACAGTTTCTTTGGGGAGCGTGCAGTTTTGTCTGGAAAGCCGAGATGTGCAAGTGCTGTGGCTACGAAGGAAACTTTGGTTTGTGAACTTCCCATCGGGATAATAAAGGACTTGTTGAAAATAAATCCCAATATGCGACTCTTGCTGGAAGATTACTCCAATAAGCGATTCGGTTCGTATGTTACCCTGAGAGACAATCTGGGTATCATCGATCGACGGGAGCATGTTCGTTTAAATGAAGAACTTCCCGTGAAGCTGCAGTTCATCAAGGAAAATCCCGACGGTGATGATGAAAACGTTGAAGTTGACGTAACTTCCACTGATATATCTATTGGCGGGGTAAAGTTGCAAGTTCCCGGGGATCTTTTCAGGGGGATTGATTGCCTGGGAAAACAGGTGAGGGTGTCCATAGAACTGCCTAAACCCCTGGGTGAGATAAGATCGCTGGGGCTTATAAGAAGTGTCCAGGCGACGGATTCAGGCGACATGACAAATGTGGGCATTGAGTTTTATGGTATGTCACCTGAAGATTCGCAAACGCTCGAAAAGTTTTTCGACTGGGGTTCCAGGCTCTAATAGACCGATTCCTAAAAAACATTCGCGACATTTTCTCATTGTGAGGAGTTTGCTAAAGGTAAAAAACGAAGCAATCTCCTGGAGTATCAAGGTGAGGAAAACTCTGCCAAATCTGCGTATGTAGAAATCCAGACATCATAAAATAACTCCAGGAGGAATGCCCTTTAAGGATTATTCCGGCCAAAGTTAGGAGTAGATCTGGAATCTAGCGGCAAACACGTGATAAATGATCGATTCCACAGCGCTCGTGACCAAAGGGGTCGGGAAGGATATAATGTATCGTGTCTCGTGAGAAAATAATTGGTGTTTTTTAACAAATTCTGAGTGAAGGAGGGTGCAAATGGAATACGACGTTAACAGTAGAAAGATTATTCTGCTTCAAGGGGACATTACGGAAGTTGAAGCAGATGCGATTGTGAATCCGGCGAATAAAGACTTGATCCTGGGAGGCGGAGTAGCCGGGGTTATCAGAAGGAAGGGTGGACCAGAAATCCAAGCTGAATGTGACAAAATTGGTGGAACGTTTGTAGGAGGGGCAGTGATAACAACGGCTGGGAAGCTTAAAGCTAAGTATGTGATTCATGCGGTGGGACCGAGAATGGGGGAGGGAGACGAAGACGAAAAACTTAAAAACGCCACTCTAAACAGTCTTAAAGTTGCTGACGAAAACGGTTTAAAATCGATTGTCTTTCCGGCCATAAGTACGGGTATTTTCGGCTTTCCAAAGGACAGATGCGCAAATATCATGCTGAGCACTGTCATCGAGTATCTTAAAAAGGATACTGGGCTCGAAAGAGTGATGTTTTGCCTCTACGATGACAATACTTACCGTATATTTGAGGAAACGCTTAAAAAGTTAACTCGGCAATGTTAAATACCAGTGAACTGATGCTCCTCTCAGGGATAGTTAGCCCCCTCTTGTCAATATGGGGGCATTTCATTTAGACGTCCGGAAACTTAAGAAATTCCTCGGATGTAACCTCGGAGTCCGCATTTTCTGAAGCGAGGTACAGAATCGATTCTTCGCTGACCGACTCCTTCAGTTCTAATACCTCGTAGACCATAAGCGTTTCCCTGGGCCGGCTAATTTCTCTTAGTCCTATCTCTTCAATATCAAAGTAGAAACGAACATCAAAAAATACTTCCGGCGCAATCAAGATTTGGTTGGGCTTTGATGCGAGGCTGGCTAGCTCCAGAGAAACATCCACAGGGTTGCCGGTGGCAAAAAGACTGTGATACCCGTTTACAGTCACGTCACCTCCTATAGTCAGGCCTGTTTGTATTCCGAAACCGAATAAAGGCTTGGGATCAAGCTTTCTTATAGCCGGGTTCCTTTCGAGACTTCTGGCTGCATCCAGGGCTGCGAGTACTGCCCTTACGGCCCCATCCAGTTGTTTTACCGGCAGGCCAAAAACACCTAGTGCCCATTCATTACAGATACCGACAATGCAACCCTTGTAGTGGATAATTGACTTCCTTACAGTTGTAACGAAATTTTGTGACAATCTTGTAATTTCCAGGGGGGACAATCTTTCACGGATCTCCTGCAAATTCATAATTTTACAACTCAAAACCGATGCTACTTGTTCCTTGGGCTCAAAAAAATCTTGCCTGTATTTCTGTTCTCGCTGAAACAGAAAATCTACCATCCCATCAGGATAAATGCGCGTGAGTTCTTTCCTTAAAGTTATCTTCTCAATATTTTCAAACTGTTCGACCTTCCATATAATAAGCTGTGCTAGCTCCCTAATAATCCTGCTAACAAAGAGGAGCTGGTCTCTGCGTATTTTATCTTTCCCCCCGTAGGTTTCGATCTGAATTGCCCCAATGGTACGTTCGTCGTATTTTAAAGGTACAAAAATTGCGCAATAAGATGAAAATTTTTCTTTTTCCTTGGCGTCCAGTGATCCTTCGGATTCCTCCGCAAGCCCGTTTGCCAGAATCGCTTTTCCTTGGCTCACACTTTGTTTCAATAGCGACGGGAATGCAGTAAGATCCTTACCAACAAAATCAATGCCAGGACGGGGAAGTAAGAGCGATAGGTCAAGGTTCCCATTCCCCTTGTCCAGAAAGATGGCTATTCGGTCTCCATCGGTTCGTAAAAGGAGATAATTCGCAATATTTTTTAGGGCCTCCTCGATGTTCTCTGCCTCCATGGTCTTTCTTTGTAAATCATAGAGAGTGGGGAATTCTTCCCTTGGCACCAGGAACTCGTCGGGAAAAGCAAGAAGTGACGTGTCTTCCTTAGAAATACTTAATTCCAACTCGGATGCTTGATCCTTGTTGCTCAAATCTTCGGGAAAAGTAACCCCGTGGAAACGATCAGGGATATCCGTCGTGAAAGTAATTTTCAGTTTTATTTTTTCATCTTCCGCGACTCCCCGCACCGTTTTCTCCAGGTCAATGATCTCTTCCCTGATCACAAACTTAAGAGTATATGCTCCAATGTATATGACATCCTCGTTTTGAAGTACTGCTTCCTCAATCTTTCTTTTTCTGAGAAAAGTGCCGTTTTGACTTCCCACGTCTTTAATTATATACGTACCGTCTCTTTTGGCTATGATAGCGTGCTTCCTGGAAACAGTCCGATGAGTGAGCACTATGTCGTTCGTGCGAGATCTTCCTATGGTTACGGGGAATTTTTCGAGGGTTACGGTTTTGGTCTTTCCTTCCGGGGAAAATATTTCTAGTTGAACCATAATGTCTTGCCTTGCATAGCTAAGGTTTCTGTTCTCATGTCCTTATTTATAGCGTAACTAGCCATAAAAGAAACAACCATTCTTTTCTGTTGCAATATACAAGCCATCTCTCCAAGCAAAGTTTTTCTGTCCCACCAACTGCACACCAATTCTACTGTTTGTAACGAGGGCTTCCGTTTTCGGGGTTTCTTTTCGGAACCATCCTAGAGATCGGACTCTAAACCTTTACTAATATCATATATAATATTAAATTCAAAATAATTTGCGAAAATTAGAAGAACTAGAAACCCTTTCTCCGATGAAAGGCGCACTGTATCATTTCTTCCACTACCACGATTTTGCAGTCCTCCCTTGCTCGAGCCCCTGTTTAGGTTTGCACAACGCAAAAGATCATGTATGATTATCATACGCTGGAGAGATTTCTCTTAAAAGATCTTGTGATTACATTTCAGCATCTTGAATAACTAGTTGGAAGGGGTTAAAGAGACAACGAATTCTAAACATCGTATGGCTAATTAAGCTTTTTTAAAGATTTTCTACCCGAGATTAGTTTTTCGTTGGAATGAATTTTTTAGGTACCAGGGTTACCCGGGGTACGTTCCCGGCGGGGTGTTTATCTACCAGGAGTACACAGTTATAGGCTTTTTCCAGCTTGTCAAAGGTAAGAACATTTTCAGGAATACCCATGCTCACGGCTTCTCCGTCTTTTATAAGCAACAGCTTGTCTGCATACAACGCAGCAAGGTTTAGATCGTGAGAAACCATAACAACTGTTGTTTTTCGCTCTTTTATCATTTTTTCCATTAAATCCATGATCCCGAGTTGGTGAGACAGGTCAAGAGCAGAAGTGGGTTCATCCAGCAAAACAATTCTTGGTTCCTGGCATAAGGCGCGAGCAATCATAACTCTCTGTCTTTCACCACTGCTCAGTTCAGCAAGTTTTCTGTCTTTCAGATGCAAGACATTCGTAAATTTCATTACATCCATGGCAACCTGGAAGTCGTAATCTTTTTCAAATTCAAGAATTCCAAGATGCGGTGTTCTTCCCATGAGAACAATTTCAAAGACAGTAAAAGGGCAATCGTGTTGGATTTCCTGAGATACCATGGCAGCAATGCGTGCCAAGTCCTTTCGGGAATATTCGTGAAGAGATTTTTGAAGTATCTTGATATGCCCGTCTCTAACGGGAATCGCCCCGCACAGTGCCTTGAGCAACGTGGTTTTGCCTGATCCGTTGGGGCCAATGATTATAAAAAACTCCCCGCTTGAAACACAGAAAGAAAGCTCCTTGATTACCTGGTTCCTTCCATAGAACACATTGATGTTTTTCACGTCAATTGCCGTTTTCATTTTTTCCAACTCTTCAACAAAAATATAAATAACGGTGCCCCGATCATAGCTGTTATGACTCCGACCGGCATTTCTCCCTGCAAAGGAAGAACCCTTGCAAGAACATCGCATAGTACCATATACCCACCGCCAGCGAAAACTGATGCCGGAATTAGAATTCTATGGTCAGCGCCGAGAATCATTCTGAGGAGGTGAGGTATTACGAGACCTACGAATCCTACGAGGCCAGACTGGCATACCACTGCACTGACCATTAATGAAATAAGAACAATCGATACCAGGTAGATGACTCTTGTGTTTATTCCGAGATTCTCAGCGGTGTCTTTTCCCAAAAGTATCAGGTTAAGGGGTCTTGCGAGAGCGAAAACTGCAATAAAACATGGAATTAAGAATATTCCAAGAATGACTACATGGTCGGTAGATGAAAGCGAAAGATCCCCCATTAGCCAGAACATAATGCTGTGGAGCCGTGCATCTTGTGTAAGGGAAACCAGGAAGATAATTATTGATGAGCAAAAGGCGTTTACCATGACACCCGCAAGTAACAGCGAATCTTCCTTGAGGAAGGTTTGCCCGGTGGCAATAACTATGACCACCGCAAGGGTCACCATGCTGCCACCAAAAGCGAGAATGGTTACGCCAGGATAAAAAGAAAATCCAAGAAGAATCCCCGTTATGGCTCCAACTGCGGCTCCTCCCGATACTCCTAGAATATAAGGTTCAGCCAGGGGGTTTCTGAGTAATGCCTGGAATGTAAGACCACCAAGGGACAAAGTGCTACCAACCAGGGTTGCCAGAATTACCCTTGGAAAACGAATCTTCCATATAATGGTCGAGGTAAGGGTATCAAGGTTTGACAGGTTTGAAATTGCTTCTAAAACCTCCTTCCAGCTTCTTGTTGTGGATCCTACAGAAACACCCACGACCATCGAAAGGATCAGGAAGATTCCGGAGATAACCGTCACGGCTATTATCCTTCTTGTTATTGAGGCGGTGCTGGTCTCCACTGGTTTTCTCCACAAAGCTCCGGGTGAATAATCTTCAACAGCATTCGCAGTCCCTGTACAAGCCTCGGGGTAGGGCGATCGACAAGGTTTGAATCAACGAGAAAGATCCTATGATTACGACAGGCAGGTATTTCTGGCCATTTTTCCCACTGGTTCTTGGCAGATTCAAAAAGTTTTGTAGATCCTCTTGCCATGGACGTGATAATTATAATATCTGGTTTTAAAAAAAGTACCTGTTCGATGCTGAATCTCGGATACGGATTAGGCCCGGCTGTAACGTTAATTCCTCCAGCAAGGGTGATCAATTCATTGATAAATGTGTTTGATCCCACTGCTACGATAGGGGATATACCGATCTGGAAAAATACCTTCGGCTTTCTTTGGGCCTTGGCCACGATACCTTTTATCCTGCTTATTTCATTTCTCATTTCCTTGGCCACACTTTGTGCCTCTTTATTTGCATTCAAAATGTATCCAATTTCCAATACCGTTTCGATAACCGAACTCAGGTTGCGCGGGTTTACAACATAAACCGGTATTCCTAGTTCTTGGAGTTTGTAAACAACATACCGCGGGTTACCGTCCTTGATTGCAATGCACAAATCCGGATTTAGAGCTACAATCCGCTCAATGTCCAGATGGATGTATGAACCTACTTTTGGAAGTGCATGTGCTTGCGGGGGGGAATCGCTAAACTGAGTTACTCCTTTCAACCGTTCCCCCTGTCCAAGCTCAAAGATAATTTCGGTAATGCTGGGAGCAAGTGCTATCACTCTCATGGGATTTACCGGTATGGCAATTTTGCGACCCATTTGATCCGTTACAAGACGAGTTTTAATGTTCTTTGCGAGGCTTGGGGATACAAGAAGAAAAAAAAGCAAAAGTGATAAGAATAATTTGTCTGCGATTCCATGGTCCTTGATGGCAGTATAGATGCTCTGCATGGCTTCAGTTCGATCTTCAGACGAGCGAATTACCGGAAACGAGATTGGAAATTTCACGCTGACAGTTGAGTTAATGTCCGAAATTTTCCTTCTTTCACGATTGCCAGAATAGTCTATTATCAAACTGGCGAAAGGGCAAGCGAAGAGTTTTTCACTTTCCTGGATCCGTGACGAGACCTTATGGCTAATTTGTATAACACGTCTAAATTGCTCATTATTGGCCACATAGCCAGGGTGGATTATTCTTTACCTTGTCAAGCAATCTTTTTACGCCCTGCGGCCTAGGTGAACGATCACAGATTCAGGTTAAAAGCTGTTCGGGTAGCTTTCGGAGTTATTGTTTAGTTTACTTGACCATAACCCCGAGATTGATTATTAATGCAAGATAAGTTATTTCGTGAGAAGAAGAGGGTAGAGGTGTAGAGAAATGAAAAGGAGCGAAGATGACGGATAGGAAAATAAGAATTCTCATGGCGAAGCTGGGTGATGGTTTTGAAACGGCTATGATGAAGCTGGCAAGTGCCTTCAGTGAAGCCGGGTTTGAGGTTATTTATACTGATTTGCAAGAACCCGAGGCTATTGTATCTGCTGCATTGCAGGAGTCTGTTGATCATATAGGCATTACTACTTTACCCGGTGCAGATATATCAAAGTTTTCTAGTATATTTGAGTTATTAAAGAAAGAAAACGTTCCAGACATAAAAGTCACCGCAGGTGGTTTCCTTGATGAATCAGAAATACCAAGAATTAAAGAAATGGGAGTTGTGGAATTTTTCCCCAAAGGTACGACCTATGCGGAACTTATCCAATGGGCGAAGGAAAACATTAAACATCTGGATTGATGAGAAATGCCGGGGAAAGTACCGTTTCCATCTATGGTTTGGGGATCGGGTTAAGAATTCCTGGTATACAAGGGGGGATCTCAATGGGTCACCATAGAATTTTGGGTACGACGATAGATTTCATCACGGGTAAAGAAATAACCGATACCGATGACGAAAGGATCAGACAGAAAATTGCACGATTCCTTGTAAACGAATTAGGGTACGATAAGGACGATATTGAAGTAAAACCCACTCTAGAGCTTGTTTGTGGCGATGAAAAGGCGACGGCAGTAATCGACTTCATTGTCAAGTTGAATGGTCGACGGGTAATGCTTATCAAGTATGGTCCCGGTTCCATAGTGTCTAGGGAAAGGGTTGTTCTGGCAGCTGCCAGGGTGATGGATGAATACACGATACCTATCGCGGTAATTACTAACGGTAGCGAAGGGGAAGTTCTTGATGTGGAATCTGGAAAAGTTATAGGGACCGGGTTGGAATCGGTGCCCACGAAAAAGGAGCTTCTAGAATTTATCAAGAAATGCGAGTTTAAAAAGCTACCGGAGAAAAGAAAGGAAATAGAGCGAAGATTTCTTTTTGTGTATGAGGCTATTGAACATTCTAGCGAATGTGATGATGAATTTTGCATAACTAAGGTCGGGTGATTTTTGGATTGACGTGCCCCGGAAGGAGTTTATAGGCGGTCAGAGTTAACAAGGGAGAAAAGCATGAATACAGTAATGCCGGAGGGAGAATCAATCAAAAAGGCGATTCAGTGGGTGTCGGAAAAGCTGGAAGAGAACCGAGAAGCTAATGTGGTTGCGCTGGTTAACAGGGCGATCTCGAGGTTCGATCTGTCACCGAAAGATGCTGAATTCTTACTTAGATTCTACAAGAAACGCGAATGCGCGTGTAACAGCTAAAAACCTGGTAGCTATTTTTTCAACTGTGAACTCACCCTGTAGATAAAAGCAAGAATTTCAGCAACTGCTCTATAGAGTTCAGGGGGGATTTCCTGGTCAATATCCAGGGCGTAGAGAGTTTCTACCAACTCGTTATCTTGGCGTATCGGAACCCCGTGCCTCCTGGCAAGATCTAGTATGCGATCTGCCAGATACCCGGCACCCTTCGCTTTAATTCTAGGGGCAGAATCTTTAGATGGGTCGTATTTTATTCCTACCGCCTTTTTTCTGTTTTTGCTCCTCATAACTTCTAACTTTACACAATAATATCCATTTGAGTGGACAAATTACCGGTTAGTTCTATTATCAACAGCTCGCTAAAAGTGGAAACCTTTTCCCTGTACTTAACGGACAGTCTACCAACATGAAATCCTTGATTGCGCAAAAGTTCGGTCAGCAAATCCAGGTTTTTTTCTATTAGCTTTACTGTTTCTGCCTTATCTCCTTTCATTTCTGCGCTTATTTTACCTTCAGATAGTTGAATTCGTATTTCCAATGTTCCGAGAAGATCGGTATTTAATGAAATAAATGCGCTATACGTCTTTTTCTCCTTTCCCTTGTTTTGGGTTGGAGAGTCCTCCCGGCCCACGACCAGGTCGGCACGGTGGGTTTTATCATTTAATGGGAAAGGCAGAGGCAGGAAGTAACGACCGTTTTCAGAAATAATATTATTTATCTGCTGGATAACGCTTTTAGTACTATTATCACCGATTGCTGCCTTGAGCTTGTCCGGAGATCCCGAGTTGATTTCTGTAGGGGAAATATATTCTTCGATGGAATGCTTTAATATCTTAACCCAGGTCTCACCTTTCGATAGAGAATGGCTAAGGTTTTTCCACCAGACCGTACGACCACCTGTAGGAGTCTCCTTCTCTCCGGAAAACGCTTCTTCCGAAAAGAATAGGTTATCAAAGGGTAGTGTTTCTTTCATTTTGGTATATTTATCAATTAAGCCAAGTAAAGAAGATATCGAGGGAAGATTCTTACCGGAGACGACCTCCAGGGTAATTTCCGGGAAGATCGATAACACTTTCAGTTTTAGTTTCCCTTCTTCTACATTGCTATTTGAAGTTGTCCCTTCAAAAATTTCGCTCCCGACAAGGATTTTTACTAAATTTTCGTTTTTCTCAACAATTGTGGCCTCTATCTCGCCACGGATGTTCTCAGCTAGTATCGAGGTGTCGGATTCTGATGCCTCCTTGAGAGTAATAACCGTGGGAAATAGTTCATCGATTTCTTTGAAACCCTGTTCTGCGGTTACTTTCATGGTAGGTTTTGGTGTGAGAGACACAACCTTCAGGGTTACGATTTTGCCCGCACCTAATGAAATATTACTCTTCGCAATGATATTATGCCCTGAAATATTTAGGACTACCCTATCCTGCGAAAGGGGAGCAACGACAAAGGCTTTTAGCGTTTGACCTACGGTGTAATTCCTTTTTGCCTGTATGATTACCGTGGGCTGGGATAGTTTTCCGGTAGAGGGTAGAGGATTTCTTATCATTGTTTATGCCATCTCTATGATCTGTTCCCGTGGTGGTATGGATGTGGTCTGCCCTGCGAATAAAGCTTCACGATCAATTCTACCTCGCCCCTCGGTTTGTTGTATTTCGAAGCTATTTCGTCAATTGTGAGTCCCTGGTCCATGTTAGTTAAAATCTTACTGATTAGGTCGTCAGAGGGTAGATTGTTCCACAACAGGTCCTGGTTCAAATATTGGTTAGCTTGCATCTGTTCGAGTTTTTCAACTGTTTGAATTCCCCTGGTAATTTTCTTGTCGAGCTCTTCCACGAGCTTCTCAATAATTACTTTCCTCTCGGACAACGTGGCTTCAAACTGCTCGTTTATCTCCCTGGCATGTTCTATGGTTTTTTCCATGGCATTAATAATTTCTTCGGGTAGTATTTCCGGGGCGTTCCCCTTTTTGGATTTAAGCAGGTATAGGATTAGCAATAGGACAAGACCGTCCATAATTACGTGCAGTAACTGATATGTATTTGTATTCATAAGCATAATCCACAATCTCCAATGTGTTGCGTCACATTTTGCACGGATGACCGTTGCCAACGAAAGGGGACTTGTGGGCAACAGGCAATTGATTCCTTATTTAAGCAATAACGTCTATGGAAGTACCCTTTTTGGAAACAAGCTTACGAGAAGTAGGTTTCTTAGTGTGTTTCCTCTTCTGCTTTCTTTTCTCTTTTTTCTTCTTCTCTCCGTGACTTGCGGGTAGCAGGTGAAACATATCTACCCCTTTGACTTTAAGGTTTCCGTTGAATTTTTCGCTCATGGCACCCCCCAAAAAACTCTCCGGTACAATAAATCACAGGATTTCTACATTGGTAACCTCCGTTAGATGAACAGGCATTTCACCGGGCCACTTTGTTATTATTTTGTGGATTTCTTTCAACAGATAAAGATCCCATTTGGATTTCTTTTCTCTGTAAAATTTCAATCCCAGCACAGATTGATAAAGATAATCCTTAAACAATAGGTATGCCTTGGATTTCTCTTTCCCCTTGGGAAGCTCTAGTTTAAGTTTCACCTTTATCAATAGAGGCTTCGTTGACTCGTTGTAAAAAATGATGAACGATTCGGTATGCTCAGCAAGAACAGAAGCCTTACCTTTGCTCGTCGTTTTTTCTGTTCTACTAATTTTCTGCGTATCATTGTTATTCATCTCTGTCTCAGAAGGTTTTCCCCTGCCGTATTTGAAAAATATAAACGAACCTATCAAAAGAATAATGAGAACAATGGCACCGGAGGCGTATACAATCTTACGTAGTCGCGGGGCAACAGGTTTTTTCTCTCCACGAAAATCCTCAGCTTCATCACTTTCCTCTTGCTCTATGCTATCCTTCTTTTCTTCTCCGTCTTCTCCTGACACTCCATCAACAATATCTTCTGAAGCTTTCGGAGCTATATCATCCTCTGTTTCTTTTTCCGGTTCCTTGGGCTCATCTTCAATAATTTGCTCTTTTATTTCCTCTATTTCAGGGAGGTCTGTGTCTTCGCCTCCCGTAGTCTCTTCCTCCTCGGAAGCCTTCTTCTCTTCGCCGGGTATAATAAGTTCTTCAATTATCGGGTTTTCATCTTCCTCTCGTTGTGATTTTTCCGCTTGGGTTGTTTCTTCTTCATTGTTTTTGCCTGGTTCATTACCGGAGAACTCGTTTTCACTAGTTTCGACATCGAGGTCGTCTTTATCTTTTCCTTCCTTCTCGGATTCACTGCCGGCTTTTTCCGAAACTTCGCTGAGTTCGTCGTTCTTTTTGTCAGATTTTACTTGCGCAGTCTCGGATTCTTCGTTAAGCGCTTCCTTTACCTGATCAAGATCCTCCTCAACATTCGCTCCCTTCTCTTCTTTCGAAGCACTTTCCGGCGAATCGAGCACTACAACGGTCTTATCCAGCTCTTTTTCTTTTTTTTCTTCTGCCATTTGTCCCGGTGCTTATGGCTAACTATGCAAATATTTTTTCTATTTTCTCAGAAAGAACCTGGGCCGTGAAAGGCTTTACAATGTAGTTACTAACCTTTGCTTTCACGGCTTCGATAATGTTTTCTTTCTGCGCTTCCGCCGTGACCATCAGGAAAGGGATGTCTTTGTACTCTTCTGATGCCCTAACCTTTTTCAGAAACTCGAGCCCTGTCATCTTGGGCATGTTCCAGTCCGAAATGATAAGATCCACCTTGTTTGACTTGAGGACTTCGAGGGCTGTTGTCCCGTCGTCGGCTTCAAGAATATTCTTGAAACCGAGTTCCTTGAGAATATTCTTATTGATCCTTCTCATTGTTGAAAAATCATCAACGACAAGTACTGTCATATTTTTGTCATAACCCATTTTTAAATCTCCTCTGGCATCTTATATTCTAGGTATCCATCGTTTATCCGGTCAATTTTTCCAGGGCATTTCTCAAAGAAAGCATCGCCTTGCTGTGTATTTGAGAAACCCTCGATTCTGACACATCAAGAACTTTACCAATTTCTTTCATGGTTAATTGTTCGTAATAATATAGGCTTACCACCAGTTTTTCCTTTTCCGGAAGTTTTGCTATGGCCTTGGCAAGCTCATTTACCAATTCCTTTTTTTGCAAAAGCTCAAAGGGATCAGATGAATTAGTAACCGCAACAAAAGCAGGCTCGCACGATGCTTCTTTTTCGCAGTATTCAAAATCGGCGTATTCAAGGGGTAATATATTGATAGTTTTCGTGCTGCTAAGCATATCGTGGAACTCTTCAAGTGTGATCCCCATTTTTTCTGCCATTTCCTCGTCCGTGGGTGGTCGGTTCAGGCTTTTTTCAAGTTCGCTAAAAGCTTCTGCAAGTACTTGAGCTTTTTGTCTTGTTGTCCTCGATACAGGGTCCATCGCTCTTAGCTCGTCCAGCATCGCTCCCTTTACCCTGATTTCCATGTAAGTTTTGAACCGCACCTGCTTCGAAGGATCGAATTTGTCCAGTGCATCGATGAAGCCGATCATACCGGCACTTATGAGATCATCCACAGTTACGTGCTCGGGAAGCCTTGCGGCCAGACGATGAGCCATGTATTTTACCAATCCACCGTATTTCGTTATAAGCTCTTCTTTTTCTCCTCCTGTTAGTCTACTGTGAACCTGTAGTGTACTTTCATCAAACGGCAAGTTAAGTGCCGCTTTTTGGGTCCCCATAATCTCCTCTTTATGGCAAAACGAGAGCATCAACCGAGATTAAACAAACGGTGCCTAAAAAACCTGATATTACCGTCATTTCTTCCTGGTTTTATAGCTTGCAAACGCTTTGCCAAAGTTGGGAAAGCTTTACTGGCCGGGCTATCCGGATACACGTTAAGTACAGGTTGTTGCTTCATTACTGCTTTTGGGAGATTATGGTCTTTGGGGACAAAACCCAGATAATCAAGGGATAAACCGTCCAAGAAATTGTCTGCTACCCTGCTGATTTGATTGTAAATATTTAATGCTTCCTTGTCGTCTCTGGCTAGGTTTACCAGTATCCTAAAATGTCTCTCCCCGTAACGGGTGTGGAGTACTTTTATCATTGCATAAGCATCTGTGAGCGACGTGGGTTCGGGGGTGATTACCACGATTTTCTCCTGGGCAGCCAGGTTGAAGTAAATAACATTGTCAGAAATCCCAGCCCCGGTGTCAATTAGTAGTACATCGATTTCTTCTTCCAGTACCTCTAGCATTTCCATCAAGAAAAGTTTCTGTTCGTCCTGTAATTCTGCAAGTTCTTGAACCCCAGAGCTTGCAGGCATGATCCGAATGTTTCCAGGCCCGTCAAGAATGATGTCGTTAATGCTTTTTTCCCCTTGAAACACGTGGTGAATGTTGTGCTTGGGCGTGAGACCCAAAAGCACGTCAATATTTGCAAGCCCCAAGTCCCCGTCTATGATAAGTACGTTTTTGCCCATTTCATCAAATGCCAGGGCAAGGTTTATTACGATATTGCTCTTTCCCACGCCACCTTTCCCGCTCGTGATGGCAAATACCCTTATGGTCGAAGCTGAATTATCATAGCTTAACTTGCTATCATTCTTTCCAGGTGTAATCTCAGCATAAGATGTTCTGTTTCTTAAACCGATTGCTTGATCCATTCCGGTACTCCTCGCTAAACTAAATCCTTCAATAACAGGTGGCACAGTTTTTCTTCATCAGCTTTCTCAATGTCTTCCGGAACCCGCTGACCTGTTCCGAGAAAACACACCGGTTTCCTGAACCTCAAAATCTGGTTGATGATATTACCGTGGGTGGTAGTTTCATCAATCTTGGTAAATAAGAAACTGTGGACCGGCATGTCTTTAAAAGTCCTTATAACGTTAGTAAGGTCGCTATCCTTTGCATTAGCCGGTAATACCAGGAAATGTTGAATCTGGGGGAAGACATCAAATATCTTTTTCATGTCTGTTACGTGTTCCTTCACGAGAAAGTTCTTCCCGATGGTATCGATCAGGATGTAATCTGTTCCCAACTCGGTAAAATCAACAATTGCCTCTGTAATTTCCTTGATGTTCGATGCTACTCTCAACGGCACCTTGAGAATCTGCGCGTATATTTTTAATTGTTCGATTGCGCCTATCCTGTATGTATCAAGCGAAATTAGGGATACTTTCTGACTCCTATTCAGCTTTAGATGAGCTGCCAGCTTTGCAAGTGTGGTTGTTTTTCCGGACCCCGTTGGGCCGACAAATGAGTAGAAAAGCGGCTCTGAATTTCCATTCTTGTAAAAAGGATCAACAGTTTTGATCCTCGTCTTGAGCGTTTCCACGAGCCGGTTCATAATTTGTTGTTCGGTGCCGGATGTTTTTTCCGGTTCAATTTTTTGAGCGTAGGCCTGGAGAAGTTCCCATGCATAGGTTTCTTTTAATCCCTGAAGCACGAGGGAAGTGTACAGGTTACACAGTTCCCGGTCAGGGCCCAACTGGTAGAGAAAGCGCTTTGAAGAAAAGATAAGAGAAAGAGTCTCCCTTATCTCCGTCAATTGTTGTTTAATATTACTATGTTCCAGGGAACCCTGGCGAATGCTTTCATTTCTTCCGGGAATATCACGTTCAATCGCCGCAACTATCTCGACGCCATCCTTTCCGGCTTTGCCCTTTAACTGGTGCGTTGATAAAATAACGGCGTCAGGTCCAAGCTCTTTCTTTACCCTTTTTAATCCTTCGGGAACGGTTTTAGCTTTAAATCTTTTAATTTGCATCGTCTATTCTTATCACTCCTACTGCTTTTATCTGCGTATGATTGGACAGCTCGGCATGGGATATAACCTTGGCTTCAGGCATAAAACGTTCAAGAAGCTTCCGCAAATGTCGTCTAACCAGCGGAGAGCAAAGAATAACAGGTGGAGCGTTGATGTTTACTAGTTTTGTTATTTCATCGTTTATTGCCCTGAGGATTTTTTGTATCAGTTCCGGTTCCAGTATGAGATAAGAACCGTGTTCCGATTTTTGAATTCCCTGCGCGATTAAGTTTTCAAGTCCTGGATCCAGAGTAATAACGTTTATCGTACCGGTTGAATCTTCAAGAGGCTTTATAATGCTTCTGCTCAACCTCTGGCGGACGTACTCGGTGAGAACCTCGGGATCCTTTGTTACAGTGGCGTAGTCTGCAATTGCTTCCGCAATGGTCAGAAGGTCTCGAATAGGTATACCTTCACGGAGCAGATTCTGGAGCACCTTTTGAACAATACCGAGGGTGGCGGCTTCTTTGAGTTCTTCCACCACCTTCGGACTCGTAACAGATAGGTGTTCAAGCATGTGTTGTACATCTTGTCTAGTGAGTAACTCGTCAGCGTGCTGTTTAAGTAACTCTGTCACATGTGTTGTAATTACCGCAGACGGATCGACAATGCTGTATCCAGCGTTAAGGGCTTCTTCCTTCTTGTTTTCCTCTATCCACAGCGCAGGAAGATTGAAGGTTGGCTCCCTGGTTGGAATACCTTCGATCTGCTTCATAGCGTCTCCAGGATTTATGGCTAGGAGGTATCCAAGCATTAATTTGCCTCGCCCTATTTCGGTTCCTTTGAGGAGGATCCTATACTCCGACTGTTCCAGTTTCAGGTTATCTCGGATGTGAATCGGTGGAATAACAAAGCCCATTTCCTGGGCAAGTTGCTGTCGTACAATCCGTATCCTGTGGAGCAAATCCCCGTTTTGGCTCTCGTCAACCAGTGGTATCAGACCGAATCCCACTTCCAGTTCAACCATGTCGAGCGACGGTAAGAGCGAAAATCTGTCCGCTGTTGCATCCTCCGGAATCTCTTGAATCTCCTCTGCCTCCGCCGCCCTTGCCGCTTCCTTGCTTCTTGCTTTTTCCATGACGTGTCCCAGTATTGCCAGCACAGCCGCAAGTGTAAAAAATGGCAAAAAGGGAAATCCAGGAATAATGGAAAAGCCGAAAATTATGATGGCCCCCACACTCAATAGCTTTGGTTGAAAGGAAAATTGCTTTGCGAATTCTTTTCCCATGGTGGCGCCAGATGCAGCCCTGCTCATGACCACGCCAGCCGACGTAGATATAATTAGTGCCGGAATCTGTGAGACGAGACCGTCGCCTACGGTCAAAAGGGTGTAGTTTTGGAGAGCGGTATGAATGTCCATGTGGTTCTGAACTACCCCTATAAGAAGTCCCCCGAAAATGTTTACTAGGGTAATCAATATACCGGCTATGGCATCCCCGCGCACGAACTTACTCGCACCATCCATCGTGCCGTAAAAGTCTGCCTCTCTGGCAATTTCCTCCCGTCGTTTCCGTGCTTCATCTTCTCCGATCAGCCCGGCATTGAGGTCTGCGTCTATGCTCATCTGCTTTCCGGGCATGCTATCAAGGGTGAATCGTGCTGCAACTTCCGCAATTCGTTCGGTACCCTTCGTAATAACAACGAAGTTCACTATTACGAGTATTACAAACACTACCATTCCAACCAGGTAATTACCTCCGACTACGAAGTGCCCAAACGCCCGGATTACTTTCCCCGCGGCGTACGCCCCTTCATGACCGTGGAGCAATATAAGACGGGTAGTAGCCACGTTTAGTGATAGTCTGAAGAGGGTGGAGACAAGTAGTATGGTTGGAAAAAGGTAGAAGTCCAGGGGCTGCAGAGTATAAATAGCAGTGAGCATGATAATAATACTAAGAGTTATATTCAGAGCGAGCAGCAGGTCCATGACGCTCTGCGGAAGGGGGAGTACCATGATAAGGAGAAGCCCCAGTACTCCCACGGCCATAAAAGTATCACTATCAATGGCGACTCTGAAACGTTCCCAGTTTGTCTTGTGTTCTACGCTTGCTACCGGAGCTTTCAATTTCTAATCCCTGTTGTGCTAAAATGTTTTGTTGTTGAGCTTGTAAACGTATGCCAGGATTTTTGCGACAGCCTGGTAAAGATTTACCGGGATTACCGAGTTAACTTCTACCTCTTTGTAAAGTATCTGTGCCAGTGGCTTATCCTCTATTATTGGTATCCCGTTATTCTTCCCTATTTCCTTGATTTTTTCCGCGATGCGTCTCATGCCTTTTGCAACCACCTGTGGAGCTTCCATTTCGTTCTTGTCGTACTTTAGTGCCACGGCTATTCGAGTGGGGTTGGTTATTATTACGTCTGCTTCAGGTACCGCAGCCATCATTCTCTTGCGAGCAAGCGATATCTGGATAGACCTGATCCTTGCCTTTATAATCGGGTTACCTTCCATTTGTTTAAACTCTTCCTTCACCTCTTCTTTTGTCATCATTTGATCTTTTTCGAACTGCCATCTCTGGTAGAAATAGTCCAGGACTGCAAGAATCAGCATTACCCCAATGGTCTTATAAAAAATTTTGAAGCATATCCTGCATATGTATATCAGTATGGTTTTAAGGTCTGTTTGCACCAGGGGAATTAGGTGTTTTTGTTCACCTTTAACCACCTTGTATGCTATGTAGGTAACTATTCCTAGTTTTGCGACCGACTTTACCAGTTCTGCGAAAGACCTTAGAGAAAATAGCTGCTTGAAACCGCTTATAGGATTCAACTTTGAAAAATCCGGTTTTAACGGCTGTAAGGTGAATAGACCTCTTACCTGGATATAATTTGAAACGATGGCTCCTATAAATACAGCAACCGCCACTGGAGCAACCATCGCGAACGATGTTTTGACTACTTGTAAAAAAAGCCGATGATTGAGGCTTGCGGTATTCTTAAAAAGGCTGGCATCTCCCAGCAGATCATGCAGCAACGCATAATTTAGTCTATAGATATAGCTTGCCGAAAAGTATAAGGTGTAAGTGCCCAACAGGATGATAGCAACAGAGGGAATTTCCCTGCTCTTTGCTACCTGCCCCTTTTGCCTTAATTCTCTCCTTCGCTTTGGAGTTGGTTTTTCTGTCTTATTCTGGCTACCAGGCATTTTTCAGTCTTTTTTTACGAAATGTTTAATGTACGAAAACAAGATCAAAATATTTTTGAATGCTTAACAATACGTTCCCCATATGCGGTCCCAGGACTTCAATGGTTAACCCCAGGAATAGGAATCCAAGAAAAATTGTTAGTGGGAAACTAGATATCAGGATGTTTATTTGGGGAACTGTTTTTGCTATGATCCCCATTGCAACCTGCGTGAATAAAAGTACGGCTATTACCGGAGCCGATATTTGCAAAGCGACCACAAACATCCTGTAAGAAAGGTGTCTTATACCATTGAAGGTGGTTGCATTCACCACGAAGGATCCCGGAGGAATTGAAGAAAGACTTTTTATCAGTGCGTTGATTACTATGTGGTCAGCGTTTACGGCAAAAAATACCAGCATTGCCACTAGGTAGAACCACTGGCTGAGTATTGAAAGCTGGATACCCGACTGCGGGTCGAGAATGTTCGCTATGGAAAGTCCGAAGTGATAGCCTATGAACTCACCTGCAATCTGAAAAATAGCCAGAACTAGCCTCGTGACCAATCCCCAGAATATTCCCAGGGTGATCTCACCGACGGTAGCCACAGCGATGCTTATCGTGTCTTTTGCAAAATAATAGGGAACAGATGAAGGTGCAAGGCAAAAAAAGCAAAATGTGAGTGCGATGCACAGCAAACCTTTAACTGTGGGAGGTATACTCAAATCGCTGAAAAACGGAACCATGAAAAGGACAATACTCACCCTGATCAAGAGAAACAAAAAGGCGATCATCTGTTGTGTTTCAATGTAGATGTTCATGGTTCTTTTCTTGCTACCTCAACCATTGTGGAAAGTTTGTATAAAGATTGACAGTAAACTGTATGAGCTTATTCAGCATCCATGGGCCAAAAAATATCAGGCATAGAAAAGTAACAACTATTTTAGGCACAAACGTAAGGGTTACCTCTTGAATCTGGGTGACGGCCTGGAAAATACTGATGAGGAGGCCCACTAGGAGTCCGACACCAAGAATCGGTAGAGATACCCATAGAACAACTTCAATAGTGTTTCGGGCTATGCCCATTATCATGCCTACGTTCATTTCCTACCCTTACATTTTTCCGTTAGTAGAAACTTTTCACCAAGGAATCGATAACGAGGTACCAGCCGTCTGCCAGTACAAAAAGCATCAATTTGAATGGCAAAGATATTAGCACTGGTGGTAACATCATCATCCCCATCGATAGTAAAACGCTTGCCACGACCATATCTATCACCAGGAAAGGTAAGTAGATAAGGAAACCAATCTGAAATGCTGTTTTTAGTTCGCTTATAACAAATGCAGGGATTATCGCTGAAAGAGAAACTGATTCAATATTCTCGGGTTTCCGCTTGTCCTTTATTTTTAAGAAGAGCATCAGGTCTTTTTTTCTTGTCTGGTGAATCATGAAAGTTTTGATGGGCTTTATGGCCCTATCTAGTGCCTCTTTCTGAGTTATCTGGTCCGATAAGTACGGGTTTATGGCCTGTACTTGGATCTGTTTCCAGACCGGAGTCATGATGAAAAAAGTAAGAAAAAGGGCAAGCCCCACAATTATCTGGTTTGGGGGGGATTGCTGTGTCCCGATTGCGTGCCTTAGGAAAGATAGAACCACTGCAAGCCGGGTAAAGGATGTCATCATTACAAGGATTGCCGGCGCTAGCGACAGTACAGTAAGAAGGATAATGATTTCAATGGCAGACGAAAGTCTACCCTTTTCCTGTCCGTCGGGAACAGAAATTTTAATCCCCGGAAGGTTGTAATCGGCGGCCACTGCCTTATCCTTAACCAAAAAAGGTGCGAGGCAGCAGATAATTATAAGCAGGATAAGGCATTTTCTCATCATGCCTCAACCTCCTTCTCGGTTTTGTGAGCAGTGAAGTTCATGAACGTCCGTAACTTTGCCGAGAAACTCTTCCCCGCAATATCCCCTGTAGAGTTTGATATCTTGTTTTCTACTCCCAGGTCCTCCATAGAAATATCGGTGAGGAAGTTTATGTTGTCCTGGGAAATACCCAAGAGAAAAGCCTTGCTACCAACCTGGTAGAGTGCAATGATCTGCTTCGGTCCGATACGGTGCGTGGAGATGAGCCGGAGCAAAGAGTCGTTACCCATTTTCGGTGAGAGGTTCGACAGTTTTTTAAGAAAAAAAGCCAACCCTAAGACAAGGGCCAGTACTACCGCTAGTCCTCCGACCATTTTTAAAATGGCAGTTCCAAATTCAACTGTTTGTGCGTTCATTTTGACTTTCTGCTTTCCCGTGAAATTTTAAAAACCTTCTTTAAGTGAGCTGTTGTACCCTCTCCATGGGACTGATTATGTCAGTGAGGCGTATACCGAATTTTTCGTTAACAACTACAACCTCGCCCCGGGCAATAAGCTTGTTATTGACGAGTATTTCCATGGGTTCTCCGGCAAGCTTATTCAGTTCTATGACCGATCCTTGCCCCAGTTGAAGAAGGTCGTTTATCAAAAGTTTTGTTCTTCCGACTTCCACGGAGACTTCAAGGGGAATATCAAGAAGAAAATCGAGATCCCGTTTTGTTTTGTTTTTACCCTGACCGCCAGAGATTTCTTCAAAGTCGTGAGTTTCCTCACTCTCGCTAAGTTCTTCTTCTACACTTGATTCCTCTGCTGTGTCGTTGTCTCCGGGTATCAATTCCTCGCTTATAACATCCTCTTTGTTATCAGCGGCATCCTCAAGGGACACATCCTGGATTTTCGTATCGTTTTGCTTCTCCTCTGGTGCATTTTCGGGACTCATAGTTTATCCTCCCTTTTTTTACTAATATTTTGTTCGCTCTATGTGCTGGGCAATTTTTATGGCTAAGTTGCCCTTGTGTATTCCACAGGTAGTCTTGAATTTTGGTATTCCTTCCACCATCGCAATTAGGTGATCTGATGTATCTTTATCGAGGATTATCGTGTCCCCGATACTTAGGTTAATTAGGTCTTTACCGAGAATCGTTGTGCGGCCGAGTTCCACGGAAATCTCAACCGGCGTTTCGTAAAGCCGTTCTTTGAGTCTCCTGATCCACGCCTCGTCAATTTCAAATTGATCGCTCTGATAACCCGCGTGTAGCTTGGCTCGAATTGGTTCTATGTTGGAATAAGGAATGCAAAATATAACGGAACCACCAACTTCCTCGACTTCTACATTAAACGTAACTTGTATTATTACGTCGGTAGGTGGAACAATCGAAGCAAACTGCGGATTTATTTCTGATCTTATGTAAGTGGTGGAAATTTCATATACCGGCTTCCAGGCAGTATCCCATTCCTTGATCATGTTATCGACAACCTTCTTTATTATCCGGTTCTCGATTGCCGTAAATTCCCGTCCCTCGACCTTTATGGATGTTTTTGTGACTTCGCTGCTTCCGAAAAAACAATCAACAAGTAAAAAAACAAGTTTGCTATCAACTACCATTAGTTCATGTCCCCTGAGGGGATCCATCTTAATTATGTGAAGACTGGACGGAACGGGTAGATTTTTCAAGAATTCACCAAACTTAGTGGTTCTTATTGACACATAGGACACTTCCACCACTTTTCCCAACATGTTTGAAAGGGAAGTGCGGTTGAGCCGGGCAAATCTCTCCCCTATTATCTCAAGGGTGGGCATCCTCCCTCGGACAATTCGGTCCTGACTTGACAGGTCGTAGGACCTAATACCTTCCTGGTCTTCGGGAGATTCTTCTGTTTCCGCTTCTATCTCCCCGTCGGTGAGACCTCTAAGTAGAGCATCAACTTCATCTTGTGAAAGTATATTATCCATACTAGAATCTTTTTATTGAACCAGAAATTCAGTGAAAAAAACCTTGTTTACCTTGCCTGTTTTAAGGTGCTTGTTGACTATCTTAAGGATTTCCTTCTTGAGTTTCTTTTTACCCATTGGAGAAATTACTTCGTCGTATGTCTTGCTCGTAAGGTACATGATTATGGCATCACTTATGCTCGGTAATTTTTCTGTTACTTCCTTTTCGACATTCTTATCTGAAAGGTTGAGAACCAACCTTATTTTCAGGTACCTCCTGGTATCTGGATCTATCAGGTTAACCAAGTAAGGATTTAATGGCATCGGAATGAGCTTCTCAGGAGAACCTGCTTGAACTTCAACAGACTTCTTTTTTGCGCCCTTCTCATCCGCTTTTTTTGCCTTGAAAAACTTTATGTATCCGAAAGCTCCTCCCCCTCCTAGCAAAAGCAATACAACTAGAATCAACACCAGTTTCTTCGAAGATTTTTTTTCTTTTTTATCTTCTTTCTCTGCCATCTTTTTCTCCCTACTGATTATTGTTCAGAATTACTATTTCTATTCTTCTATTTCTAGCCTTGTTACCTTCAGTGGTATTAGGGACTATCGGTTTTGTATCTCCGAAAGCCGCTATCCGAAAGCGGCTGGGTGGCATTCCTCTCACTTGTGTAAAGTATCTGAGTACACTCATGGCTCGCGCTGCTGATAATTCCCAGTTGGAGGTAAACCTTGCGGACCTAATGGGTGTATTGTCGGTGTGTCCTTCAATCGATATTTTGTTTTTACACTGATCGAGAAAATCGCCAATTGCGTTCAGCAAGTCTTTAGCTTTTGGCGACAGACTTGCTTTTCCCTTTTCAAAAAGGATTTTATTGGCAACCATTATGACCATACCTTTGCTTTTTTGTATTATCTTGATGTCACCGGGCCTTATTTCGCTTTCCTTCTTCCTCTGTAGATCGGAAATCTGGGTCATCAACTCGCTTAATCGATTGTAGTTCCACTCTTCATCGGGTAATTCTTTGCTCCCGTACCAAGCCTGGCGATTGAGAATACCGCTTTTCCCAGGCAACATGCTGAAAATCCTTGAAATACTCTGTCGATCCAGTGATGACATCGAAAGCAAAAGTACGAAAAAAGTCAGCAGCAGCGTCATTAAGTCTGAAAAGGTAACAACCCACCCTGCAATCTCGCCACTTCCGCTTTCTTCTTGTTCGTTTTCTCCCATGGTGTTTCTCTTTCAGTTTTTTCTCTCTGAACCAAACAGCCTGAAAAAAAATCCTTTGTAGTAGTAAGAACTCGATTGTTTCTTTTCCAGGTATCGGGCAAATTCTTTCAAGCTATCTATTCTGAAATCGAGGTCTACTCTTCTTTTTTGAGTAGAATTCGCCTGCGATATGCTTTCAACATTGATGTAGTCGATTCCCATTCCGTACGGTTGAATCCTCTTGGGATCCAGCCCATAGCTCTCCAGGCAATGTAACGTGTTTAGTGATCTCCTAATCGATAGATTCCACAGGTAAAGCGGATCCCCCCGAATATTGGTTTCCGTCGGTGCGGCATATCCTTCTATCCACAAGGAAAAAGGGTACTTTTTCAAAATTTCGGCTACTTTGGCCAGGATAAGCTTTGCGGCTTCAGTCAGCCTTGCACTGCCTCGTTTGAAAACGATGGCATTTTTGACCGACATTTGAACCTTCCTATCAACGATTTTTACCTTAATTTTAGGTGATATTTTTACCTTCCTGACAATCTCTTCCAGTTGAGTCCTGATATTCTCCATGGTCTGACCGACCAGTGCCTTTCCGCCCTTATTTTGTGTATCGATGAAGCCTCCGCCTTTGAATTTATTAAAAGCGTCGGTAAGAGATCCCAGTGCGGCCCGTACCCTTTTTTCGTCTCGAACCGCCATTGAATTTAGCATTACAAAAAAAGTAAGTAGCAGGGTCACCAGGTCGCAGAACGTGAGCATCCATCCCTGGGAAGGACCGTCATCTGCATTGCTTTTCTTTTTTTTCCGTGCCATTTTTCACCTGGTCTTTATTCAAATTGGCTCTTTCGCTCGTTGGGTGGCAGAAAAGCGTTGAGTTTCTGTTCAACAATCCTGGGGTTTTCACCAACCGCAAGGGCTATTACACCATTTACAATCATTTCTTTTACAAGGACTTCTTCTTTGCTCCTTGTTTTTAGCTTTCCCGCCATGGGAACAAAGATCAAGTTTGCCATTATAGCTCCATAGAACGTGGTAAGAAGTGCAACGGCCATGGCAGGACCAATGGTGCTTGGATCGTCCATCGATTGGAGCATCTGCACTAAACCGATTAGGGTACCAATCATCCCCATGGCTGGGGCAAATGACCCCATCGTGTTGAAAATTTCAGCACCGAATTGGTGTCGATCCCTTATAAAATCAATTTCCGTTTCAAGGAGTTCTTTAATTGATTCCGGTTCCATGCCATCGATTGTTAGCTGTAAACCCTTGATCAGAAAGGGATCGTCTACGTTTTTCAATTCTCCCTCCAGCGCCAACACCCCTTCTCTACGGCATTTGCCCGCAAAGTCGATAAACTTGGGTATGAGTTCACTGGCAGAAGGTATACTTGCAAAAAAAACATTTTTTACGATTTTGAAAACGGCCAGGAAGTCTTTGAGCGGGTAGTTAATCATAGTCGCTCCAATTGTGCCTCCCACAACGATCAGGAGCGATTGTACATCTATGAACATTCCAATGCCACCTCCCAGCATTATGGCGACAAAGACCAATGCGAAGGCAGAAACAATACCAGCTACAGTTGCAATATCCATCTCTTGAAACCCTTACAAGTTGTTTTGACAGAAGGATGTAAACCTAAATTGCCGTCATCTAAACGTGATGGTTCGGTGTTGGAGAAAGCAATAGGTATGCCAAGAACTTTCAAGGTTGCCGGGGTTACGATCCGGGTAGATCAGTTCACTAGTGAATCGATTCCTAGGTAGATTTTCTAAATTCTGTCATTGTGACGAGTCTGCCAAAGGCAGACAAGGAAGCAATCTCCTTAGGCTGTCAAAGTCTTCGGTATTGCTTCGTTCGCTCGCAATGACTGTGACTCAGCTTCTTATTTGGCACAATATTTAGGAAACGGCCCACTATGAGAAGAATCATAAAAACAGTCTGTTTTGCTCACCGCAGCAAAAATGCGTCATTATTTCCAACAGGGGGTGAATATTTTGACAATCAAACTTGCAGTATTTTTGATGAGAACGTTTGAATCCTTCGTGGTCACGGTTCTATTTCAAAAATGTGGAATGGCTTATGATTGTTTGAGAAACATGTGCTTATTTTAAAGGAAGCTCTGAATAATTCAGATTTCCGGAATAGCAATCGCCTGAATCCGTCACGAGACTTTATGGCTAATTTGTAGAACATGTCCGAATTGCCGATTGAAGGCCATCAGGATAGGGTGGATTATTCTTCACCTTTGTAAAGCAATCTCTTTACACAATGTGGAGTGTCCGCCTGCACCGGATCTGTGGCGTCATCGCCTGGCGTGCTTTTCCTTGCGTCTGCAGTCCAGGTGAAGGATCATGGATTCAGGTATCTTTTATAAATCTTTTCGCATAGGTTATGCTCTTCAAGAAAATGACGAAGTTGTACAAATGTGGTTTCATCCGATGACTGCAAGCAGGTAAGGTCAAATCTGAAGAACTTCTGAAAAGATATCCGATCATTTATGGGATGCTCTAACCCGTGGTCAGACAGATTGTATTGCTCTGCAAGGCAGAGGCTTTAAGCATCAAATCGGGGTCCTTCCTTTTTTGCCTTTGAGGTCTTTGGCGAGCTCTGACGCTCTGTGGTGAATAAATGAGAGGATAAGAGAAACCGATGAATCGGTTTTGTTATTGTTTATGCGATCTCTACCCACGGTTAAAACCGTGGGCTAAGGCCGGCGAACTCGAAAAGCGACGGCACAGACTCTAAGTTAAAATCGTAGGTTACAGGGAATGTTATTCGAGAGATGGATAAGGTAGCCCACGGTTTTAACCGTGGGTATGAATAGCATACGAACCTCAAGAACCGATTCATCGGTTTCCTCAATTACCAGACCGGTATTTCGCAAAGGAATGAGAGGCTTCTACTTGTTCCCGTCATACTCCTTTATTCGATTTCTACCTGAATCCGTGACGAACCTTTTTATCTAATTTGTATAACAGATCTAAATTGTTGATTGTTGGCCACATTGCAAGGACAGATTATTCATCATCTTTGTCAAGCAATCTTTTCCCGCCCTTCGGGTCGTCCACCTGCACCACATCTTCGGCGTCATCGCCCGTGGGACGTAGCGAGCTATAGTCCGCCGGGCCCTTCCTTGCATCTTCAGGCCAGATGAACAATCACGAATTCAGGTTCTAGTAAAGCAAATCACCCAAATAACTCAAGATTAGTTGTACATCGTTGCGTTCCCTTGCTCAACAGAGATAGATTCCAACTCTGCGCTTCGCTCCGGCCGGAGTGGCAGGTTTTGGATTGTTCCTAATGGCCTTTTTAATTCTACTGTAGTTCCGGAAATTCGAATTTATCAAAGTTCCTTTACATTTCTGTGCGAGTTCCAGCCAGACCTGGGTTTAGTAGACTTCTCCTTCGGCATCATTGAGTCTTGCAATAAATGCTGCTCTGTAAGTCGTTTCCTCCAGGCCTCAGCGATGTTTGCACAACCAGAGCGGGAAAATCGTCTAATTTGGTCAATCATTGAGTATTTCTCATCCTCAGGAAATTCAAATAGATTTCCATGGCGGCATCAACAGCCATCTGGTAAACCCTTAGATCCTTGAGAGTAGCAATTCTCTTCGAAGGCATGTTCCCCCCTTTCCCCCGGTTTGAGGGTGGGGGAGTGCGTGAGAGGGGGAATAGGGGAATTTTCTTCTTATCAGAGTAGCCATTTGTCAGATTTTCCCCCTTTTCCCTTGTTTCCCCTTCCCCGTGCCGAAGGCACACAATCCCCTTTAATCGGGTCAATGTTTCCTACTTCAGAAAAATATTCAACAACGAACCAGCACCTGAGTCGCAATCCCCTTTAATCGGGTCAATGTTTCCTACCAGAAGTT
>Ga0256841_1000843_pt1 | contig 29019 bp, 28 predicted proteins | sample 356308metaG_FD_185971 | JGI IMG/M metagenome (GOLD analysis project Ga0256841, IMG submission 185971) | Hydrothermal vent microbial communities from Mid Atlantic Ridge, Atlantic Ocean - 356-308 | ecosystem: Environmental > Aquatic > Marine > Hydrothermal vents | place: Atlantic Ocean: Mid...
AACTGGTATCCTTTCTCCCGGAACCAGAGGAAGGGGAAAAAAGCGGTTGGTAACCATGCTCTTTGACAATCCGGCCAAAACAAAATCTTTTCAAAATCATAGGGTTACACAAAACCCCAACATCCGGCTTCGCCGGTGCGTTTCGCAGGCTTTCAAATCTGCTTGGAATTCATAAACTTGGAAGAAGTGTGTTCCCCGCATCCGCGGGGATGAACCGTCAACAGCGAAATCAAAGCGCTGGACGGTGAAGTGTTCCCCGCATCCGCGGGGATGAACCGCGGCGGCGATGTACCAGACGCTCGCCGCACAGGTGTTCCCCGCATCCGCGGGGATGAACCGCGTTCGAATTCGCTAGCAAACTGGCGAATAAAGTGTTCCCCGCATCCGCGGGGATGAACCGCCGCAGCGTCAATCTGCGGAATTGATAGGTTGGTGTTCCCCGCATCCGCGGGGATGAACCGGTCGCCAAGGGCGGCGGAGTGAATCTTGAGGAGTGTTCCCCGCATCCGCGGGGATGAACCGTCCCCTCCACGTGATCAGCTCACCCTGCAGGTGTGTTCCCCGCATCCGCGGGGATGAACCGTACGGCGGAACCTTCCCACGTTCCCAGTTCCGGTGTTCCCCGCATCCGCGGGGATGAACCGCCGATTCTCCCGCTGGATCCCCTAGTTTGCGAGTGTTCCCCGCATCCGCGGGGATGAACCGACGGTGGTGCGTTCTCGGGATAGTCTGTGGGCGTGTTCCCCGCATCCGCGGGGATGAACCAGGACCTCACGCGCATAAATATTTTTTTGTTGCGTGTTCCCCGCATCCGCGGGGATGAACCGCCGCAGCTTGCCGTTCCAATCTAGCCCGACTAGTGTTCCCCGCATCCGCGGGGATGAACCGACATCCTTCTTGGCGGAGAAATCATGGAATCGGTGTTCCCCGCATCCGCGGGGATGAACCGTCAGTCCGTCCGACCCTAGTATCCACCCGTCCGTGTTCCCCGCATCCGCGGGGATGAACCGACGTTGATCAGTTGGCCTTTGATGAAGTACATGTGTTCCCCGCATCCGCGGGGATGAACCTACTGGCCAATGGGCTAACCTACCTGGGATTACGTGTTCCCCGCATCCGCGGGGATGAACCGTGCGGCGCGCGCGTCCACGTCGTCGAACAACGTGGCCGTCAGCGTCAACGTCTTGCCGTCGTTGTCGATGGCGGACACCACGCCGATGTCGGCGCCGTGATCGTGGGCGAACAGCAGCGGCATGGGGACGGAGGCGTTCAGGGTTTCCAGATCGATGACGATCGTTTCCCAGCCAAGATCGACGGCATCGCCACTGTAGGCGACGCCACGCATCGTGGCCGGAGCCTTGGAATCCTGGCTTTGGCCGTTATCGGCGGCCAGGCGAAACGGCAGGGACAGATAGATTGGCGTGTTCATGGGCGCCGTTACACCGGCGCCAGTGAGGAAATTTCAGGCGGAAATATTTCCGCTTAGCGGAATTTCTCGGATGGAAAAACGGGAATTCCGGGAATATTCCGGAATACGAGGCGCGGCGCAGGTTGTAGCTGGGTGGATGTTCCCGGTTTACCGGCGCCGTTGGCTTCGGGTGTGGATCAGCGGCGTGGTTTGTTCAGATATTGCAGGTGCTCGAAGCGTTCCGGGATCGGTCCGCCGGCTTCGACCTGCATTCTCTCGGCGACATGTTCCGGGATGAGTTCGTCCTTCGGCCGGCCACGGCGGATCCAGTCCAGTTCATTTTCCAGAAAGCGGCGCATCGTCGGCGACATTTCATCTGGACGGTCATTCAACATGGAAACGATTGTCTCTTCGGATGGGCCTTTCATCATCAGTCTCCTCGGCTTCAATCACATAATAGTCACTCTCTACGCGATAATCGATAATCCGGATTCGTGTCGAACGCGGCAGGATCAGCTCATGCTCACCTTTGACCGAAAACTCGCGCAGATCACGCGCCGAACGGATGTGCAGAATGAACTGCGCCCTGCCTTCATACGGCTCGCCATCCATGACGGAAGTATAGCCTTCCCAGGCGACGATTCGTCCACGCCGGGTATGCGCCTTCAGGAAATCCGTGCGGCGCTCTCCCAAACCGCTGGGATCGATCCCGCGCCGGAACGTTCCGGCGACAGGCGGAAGACGACTCAGGGCTTCGTCCATCAGATGGATCAGCAGCCCGACACGGTACAGGCCGGATTCCGTCAACGGCAACGTACCGTAACGCCCTAATCCCGGTCACTTGCCGATACAGAATTCGGAGAAGATCCGCCCCAACAGATCGTCGGAACTCACCTCGCCGGTGATCTCTCCCAGGGCATTTTGGGCCAAACGCAGGTTTTCCGCCACCAGGTCCAACATCCGTCCGCTGTTCAATTCCGCCAGCGCCTGCCGCAGGAAGTCGCCGGCCCGGTCCAGAGCGTCGAGATGACGGCGGCGGGCAGCTAGGGCGTCTTCGGCCTCAGCCTCGAAGCCCATACACTGTTTCAGATGGCGGCACAGGTGTTCCACGCCGGCGCCGGTCCTGGCGGACAACCACACAGTGTCGCCTTCGAGGCGGGGTGGCTGACCGGTGAGGTCGATCTTGTTGACGATGCGGGTGAGCGGCACCGAAACCGGCAGGTCGGCCGTCAGGGCCTCGGCGGCGGCAGGATCGCGGGCGTCGCAGACGAGCAGGATGCGGTCGGCCTGTTCCATCGCCTGCCGGGCGCGGCGGATGCCTTCGCGCTCCACCGGATCGTCGCTGTCGCGCAGACCGGCGGTGTCGATCACGTGCAGGGGCATGCCGTCGATGAGGATCCGCTCGCGCAGCACGTCGCGGGTGGTGCCGGCGATGTCGGTGACGATGGCCGCCTCGCGCCGAGCCAGGCGGTTGAGGAGGCTGGACTTGCCGGCGTTGGGCGGGCCGGCGATCACCACGGTCATGCCTTCCTCCAGCAACCGGCCTTGATGGGCCCGACGGCGCAGGGCGGCGAAATCGTCCATGAGAGCCCGAAGGCGGCGCACCACGTCGCCTTCGGCGATCAGATCGATATCCTCGTCGGAGAAGTCGATGGCCGCCTCCACCTGCACCCGCAGGCCGGTGAGCGCCTCGGTCAGGCCGTGGACGAGACGGGAGAATTCACCTTCCAGGGAACGCTGGGCGGCGCGCACCGCCTGAATGCTGCTGCTTTCGATCAGGGCGGCGACCGCCTCCGCCTGGGCCAGGTCGAGCTTACCGTTGAGGAAGGCGCGGCGAGTGAACTCGCCGGGTTCGGCGGGACGGGCACCCAGCTGGAACAGGCGCTGGAGCAGGGACTCGACCACGGCCGGGCTGCCGTGGCAATGCAGTTCGAGCACGTCTTCGCCGGTGTAGGAGCGGGGAGCGGGGAAGAACAGGGCCAGCCCCCGGTCGATGATGTCACCGTCGCCGTCCCGGAAGGCCAGGTAGTGGGCGTGGCGGGGTTTCAGGGTGCGGCCGGCCAGGCCTTCGATCAGGCGGGAAAGGTCGGGGCCGGAAGCGCGCACCACCGCCACCGCCCCACGGCCGGGCGGGGTGGCGGGGGCGGCGATGACGTCGTCGGTCGGGATCAAGCTTTGGCGCTACCCTCGATCTGTTTGTTGATCCACCACTGCTGCACGATGGAGAGGGTGTTGTTGACCACCCAGTACAGCACCAGGCCAGCGGGGAAGAAGGCGAAGAACACGGTGAAGATCAAGGGAAACATCTTCATCACCTGGGCCTGGACCGGATCGGTGGGCGGCGGGCTGAGCTTCTGCTGAATCCACATGGTCACCCCCATCAGGGCCGGCAGGATGAAATAGGGATCCTTTGCGGTCAGATCCACCAGCCAGCCGATGAACTCGGCCTGGCGCAGCTCCACGCTTTCCACCAGCACCCAGTACAGGGAGATGAACACCGGGATCTGCACCAGAATCGGCAGACAGCCGCCCATCGGGTTGACCTTTTCCTCCCGGTAAAGTTGCATCAGGGCCTGATGGAATTTGTGCTTGTCGTCGCCGAAGCGCTCCTTGAGGGCCTGCATCTTCGGCTGCAGCTTGCGCATCTTGGCCATCGACTTGTAGCTGGCGGCCGACAGGGGGAAGAAAATCGCCTTGATGACGAAGGTGGTGGCGATGATGGCCCAACCCCAGTTACCGAAGAACTTGTGGAACCAGGACAGCAGCCAGAAGATCGGCTGGGCGATGAAGGTGAAGACGCCGTAGTCGACCGTCAGTTCCAGACCCGGCGCCACGGTTTCCAGCACGTTCTGGAGTTTGGGTCCGATGTAGAAACGGGTCCGGATGGTGCGGGTTTCCCCGGGATTGACCCGATATTCGGGCGAATAGGAACCGACGATGAAAATTTCCCCGGGCAGGGGCTTGGTGTAGAAGTGATTGATCTGTTCCGCCGGCGGCAGCCAGGCGGCCAAGAAGTAGTGCTGGACCATGGCGCACCACCCCCCCTCGGTCTCCCAGTTGCGCGGCAGCTCCTCCAGATCGCCGAAGGAAAACTTTTCGTAAGGATCTTCCTGGGTGTGGCAGGCCACACCGGTGAAGGTGCGGATGAAGGCACTGCCGTTGTTCTCCGGCCGTTTGCGCTTGAGCTGACCGTACTGGCGTGCGGTCCAGGGAACCTGTCCAGTGTTGCGGATTTGATAATCGACTTTGACCTCGTAGCTGCCGGGCGTGAAGGTGTAGGTCTTGACGATTTCGACCCCGTCGCCTCGCCACACCAACGGCACCTCGAGGGGACGGCCGGGTTCCATGACGTATTCCCCGGCCTCGGCCCGCCAGGGAACGGTGTGCTTGGGGGCGATGCGTTCGTCGCCGAGGAAACCGGTCTGGGTCACGAACAGCCGGTCCGGTTCCGGAGTCAGCAGGCGGACCGGCTGATCGGGTTTGTCCTTGGAAACGGGATAGCGGAGCAGATCGACGAGCCGGATATCCCCCCCGGCCAGACCGATCTCGACCCGGAAAACATCGGTCTTGACGACGATCCTTTCGTTGGCGGGAACGACCTGTTCCACCGCGCTGCCGACGGTCGCCTGGGCGTCGGCCCCGCCGGAGGGTGCCTGGGGTGGGACGGCCGCCGGCGCTTCGGCTTCGGCCCGGGGTGCCGGCTTGGGACCGTAGTCCTGCTGCCAGGCGGCCCACAGCATGTAACCCAACATCACGAACAGGACGAAGAGAAAGAAACGCAAGTTATCCATTTTTTGTTGTTCCTAGTTGCTCTGGGACAGGATCGACTCCCCCGGGATGCCAGGGATGACAGCGCAGCAGACGACACAGGGTCAACCAACCGCCGCGCAGCACCCCGAAACGCTCGATGGCGGTGAGTGCGTACTGTGAACAGGTAGGATGGAAGCGGCACCGATCGCCCAGCCAGGGGCTGAGAAAGTAGCGGTATCCCCGGATCGCCGCGATCAGGAGATCGCGGCTTCCGCGTTCAAGCGTTGCCAATGTCGTGCCAACGATTCCCATAGTTCTTTTCTTTCCGCAGCCGCAGCGGCCGGTTTGGCCATCACCACGAAATCGGCGGTCGGTAGGTGATGCTGGTTCAGGCGAAAACTCTCGCGCACGATACGCTTCAGGCGGTTGCGGGCCGTGGCCTTTTTGACTTTGCGCTTGGAAATAGCCAGCCCCAGGCGCGGACGATCGAGTGCGTTGGGCCGCATCAGAATCGTGAAATAGCGGTCCGACGAAACCCGGGGCGCGGCGAAGACTGCTTCATACTCGGCCGCCTTGAGCAGGCGATAGCTTTTGGGAAAGCCGTATCGCTTGGGCGGCAACGCAGTTATGGCGCCAGACGGGCACGACCTTTGGCACGGCGTGCGTTGATCACTTTGCGCCCGCCCTTGGTGCGCATCCGGGCCCGGAAACCGTGGGTGCGTGCCCGACGTACTTTGCTGGGCTGATAGGTTCTCTTCATGTCACAGATCCTGCTAAATATTTGAAACCATTAACAAAAAGATATGGAATGTTACGCCGATATGAACTGGATGTCAACGCTGTCGTCGCGCGCCGATTCCGGTATAGTATCTCCCCCGGTCACGTGGCACCCCCACCCGCGCACCGGGTTTCCATCCCATTTCTTTACAGCGTCAGGCCCTAGCCCATGAGCGATCTCTGGAACCAGTGCATTCAAAAACTCGAACATGAAATTCCCCCCCAGGATTTCAACACCTGGATCCGTCCACTGCAAGCAGTGGAAAACGAGTCGGAGCTGCATCTGCTGGCGCCCAATCAATTCGTCCTGGATTGGGTCCGGGAGCATTTCATCGACCGCATCGAAAACGCCCTGCCCCGGAACGGCAACGGAGCCCTGCGTCTGGTACTGGAAGTGGGTACCCGCCGGGAGAGCAAGAACCGGCCGGCGAGGCCCGATTTCGGCGCCGGCGGCAAGCGCCCGCGCCGCAAACCCGACGCTGGCGGCAATCTGAATCCGGCTTTCACTTTCGATACTTTCGTGGAAGGCAAATCCAATCAGTTCGCCAAAGCCGCCGCGATGCAGGTGGCGGAGAACGTCGGTCAGGCCTACAACCCCCTGTTCATCTATGGGGGCGTCGGTCTGGGCAAGACCCACCTGATGCATGCCATCGGCAATTTGATCATCCAGCGCAATCCCGACGCCCATGTGGTGTACCTGCATTCGGAGCGTTTCGTCTCCGACATGGTGACCGCGCTGCAGCACAACGCCATCAACGCTTTCAAGGAATTCTACCGCAACGTCGACGCCCTGCTGGTCGACGACATCCAGTTCTTCGCCGGCAAGGAGCGGTCCCAGGAGGAATTTTTCCATACCTTCAACACCCTGCTGGAAAACAAGCATCAGGTGGTTCTGACCTGTGACCGCTACCCCAAGGAGATCGAGGGTCTGGAGGAGCGCCTCAAGTCCCGTTTCGGCTGGGGCCTGCCGGTGGCCATCGAGCCCCCCGACCTGGAAACCCGGGTGGCGATCCTGATGAAGAAGGCCCAGCAGTGGGGCGTGGATCTGCCCGAGGAGGTGGCCTTCTTCATCGGCAAGCGTATCCGATCCAACGTCCGCGAACTGGAGGGGGCGCTGCGCCGGGTCACCGCCCGGGCCCAGTTTACCGGCGAACCCATCACCCTACCGTTCGCCAAGGAGGCGTTGCGCGACCTGATCGCGGTCCAGGACAAGCTGATCAACGTGGAGAACATTCAGAAGACGGTGGCGGAATACTACAAGATCCGCGTCGCCGACCTGCTTTCCAACAAACGCACCCGCTCCATCACCCGGCCGCGCCAGATCGCCATGGCCCTGGCCAAGGAATTGACCAACCACAGTTTGCCGGAGATCGGCGAATTTTTCGGCGGCCGCGACCACACCACGGTGCTGCACGCCTGCCGCAAGGTCGAGGAACTCAAGGAGACCGACAGTAAACTGGCGGAAGACTATGCCACGCTGTTGCATTTGTTGACCAACTGAGACCGGAATTCATGCAATTTTCCATCACCCGCGAACCCCTGCTGGAGGCCCTGCAAAAGGTGGCCGGCGTCATCGAACGCCGCTCCACCCTGCCGATTCTCGCCAACGTGCTGCTGCGCGTCCGGGACGGCGAACTGACCCTGATCGGCACCGATCTGGAGGTGGAGCTGATCACTGCCGTGCCGGTGGAAGGCGAGAACGGGGAAACCACGGTGCCGGCGCGCAAACTGCTGGACATCTGTCGCCTGCTGCCCAACGGGACGACGATCCAGTGCCAGCTCAAGGAGGGAAAGACGCTGGCGCTGCGCGCCGGTCGCAGCCGCTTCGCCCTGGCCGCCCTGGGTACGGAGAACTTCCCCGAGTTCCGCCTCCAGGGCGAGACGACCGTCGCCCGAATCACCGCCGACACCCTGAACCGGCTCCTGTCCAAGACCATGTACGCCATGGCGCTGCAGGACGTCCGCTATTACCTCAACGGCCTGTTGCTGGAGCTGGATCAGGATCATGTGCGCGCCGTGGCTTCGGACGGTCACCGCCTGGCCTGGTGTGAGGCGGAGTTGGGCGAACCGGTCGCCGGTCTGCGGCAACCGATCCTTCCCCGCAAGGGAGTGCAGGAACTGTTCCGCCTGCTCGAAGGTGAAGAACCGATCACCCTGCATCTGACCGCCAACGCCATCCGGATCGAACTGCCGGACAGCGTCTTTTCCGCCAAGCTCATCGACGGCCGCTATCCCGATTACCGGCGGGTCTTCCCCCAGGAAGTCAACCGGGTACTGACCTGCGACCGCCAGGCCCTCAAGGAGGCCATCTCCCGGGTGTCCATCCTCTCCAACGAGCAGTACCGCGGCATTCGCCTCGACATCTCCGACAACCTGCTGCGGCTGTCGGCCCACAATCCCGACCAGGAGGAAGCCGAGGAGGAACTGGAAGTGTGGTATCAGGGAGAACCGTTCACCGTCGGCTTCAACGCCGCCTATCTGACCGACGCCGTCACCCATCTGGATTCGGAGACCGTCCGCCTCTCCTTCGCCGACCCAACCCTGAGCTGCCTGGCCGAGGACCCGGAGGATCCCCGGGTACGCTTCATCATCATGCCGATGCGGCTCTGAGGCGAAGGCCCCGGGGGATCCGGGGCCTTTTTTCCGCATCGTCAGTCGGCCTGGCGCCGCAGGAAGGCGGGGATGTCCAAATACTCCAGATCTTCGTCCTGGGCCACCGCGGTATTGCCGGCGACGCTCACCTTACGCACCGGCTCCGGCTGGCGTCGGATCACAGCCGGCCGTTCCAGTTCCTCGTAGTCCACCTGACCGTCGGGCTTCTTCTCCACCAACCGAACAGGGGTCGTTTCTGCCGCGGCGCTGCGGCCGCCCTCGAGACCGGTGGCCACAACGGTCACTCGGATCTCGTCCTGCAGTTCCGGATCGATGACGGTTCCCACCACCACCACGGCATCCTCCGAAGCGAATTCCTTGACGGTGTTGCCCACCACGTCGAACTCACCGATGGACAGATCCAGACCGCCGGTGATGTTGACCAGGATGCCGCGGGCTCCCTGGAGATTGATGTCCTCCAGCAGCGGGCTGGCGATGGCGCTTTCCGCCGCCTGACGGGCGCGGTTCTCGCCGCTGGCCGCACCGGTCCCCATCATGGCCATGCCCATTTCCGCCATCACGGTGCGCACGTCGGCGAAGTCGACGTTGATCAGGCCGGGCCGGGTGATCAGTTCGGCGATCCCCTGCACCGCACCCAGCAGGACGTCGTTGGCGGCTGCGAACGCCTGCAGCAGAGAAACCTGACTGCCCAGCACCGGCAGCAGTTTCTCGTTAGGGATGGTAATCAGAGAATCCACGTAGCGGCTCAATTCCTCGATACCCTGTTCGGCGATGGCCCGGCGCTTGTTGCCCTCGAAGGGAAACGGCTTGGTCACCACCGCCACGGTCAGCACCCCCAGATCCTTGGCGATCTCGGCGAACACCGGCGCCGCCCCGGTCCCGGTGCCGCCCCCCATGCCGGCGGTGAGAAACACCATGTCGGCCCCCTGAATCAGTTCCTGAATCCGGTCCCGGTCATCCATGGCCGCCTGCTTGCCGACCTCGGGATTCGCCCCCGCGCCCAATCCCTTGGTCAACTCCCCGCCGATCTGCAGTACGGTCTTGGCGGCGCACTTGCGCAACGCCTGGGCGTCGGTGTTGGCGCAGATGAATTCCACCCCGTCGATGTTACTGCTGACCATATGGTCCACCGCGTTACTGCCGCCGCCACCGATGCCGATCACCTTGATGACTGCATTCTGGCCATACTCGTCTATCATTTCGAATGTCATGGTCTTACTCCTCTCCGCTCTCGGTTGTCAAAATCAACGTCAATCCTAGAAATTCCCCTGAAACCAGCTGCACATCCGTCGCCATAGGGACCGCAAACCCGATTCCTCCCCGGTCAATCCGGGTACCGCCTGGTGTTCGTGACCGAACAGCAACAACCCCACGCCCGTGGCATAGGCAGGATTGCGGATGACGTCGGTCAAGCCGGTGACGTGACGCGGCATTCCCAGACGCACCGGCATGTGAAAGATTTCCTCGGCCAGTTCCACCAGCCCCTCCAGCTTGGAACTGCCGCCGGTGAGCACCACCCCACCCGGGATTAGATCCTCGAAGCCGCTGCGGCGCAGTTCCGCCTGGATCAGCAACAGCAACTCCTCGCAGCGCGGTTCCACGATCTCGGCCAGATTGTGGCGGGAAATCCGCCGGGGGGGACGGTCACCGATGCTGGGCACCTCGATCATGTCGTCGATGTCCGCCAACTGCGTCAAGGCACAGGCGTGTTGGATCTTGATCTTCTCGGCGTGGTGGGTCGGCGTCCGCAACGCCACGGCGATGTCGTTGGTGATCTGGTCCCCGGCGATGGGGATGACCGCAGTGTGGCGGATCGCCCCCTCGGTATAGATGGCGATGTCGGTGGTGCCGCCGCCGATGTCCGCCAGACACACCCCCAGATTGCGTTCGTCCTCGGTCAGCACCGCATGGGCCGAGGCCAATTGCTCGAGAACGATATCCTCGACCTCCAGACCACAGCGGCGGATGCATTTGACGATGTTCTGGGCGGCGCTGACCGCACCGGTGACGATGTGCACCTTGGCTTCCAGTCGGATTCCCGCCATCCCCACCGGTTCCTTGATGCCGGTCTGGCTGTCGATGATGTATTCCTGCGGCAGCACGTGGAGGAGTTTCTGATCCGCCGGGATGGCCACCGCCCTGGCGGAATCGAGGACCCGCTCGACGTCGGCGGGCGCGACTTCCTTGTCCTTGATCGCCACGATGCCGTGGGAATTGAGACTGCGGATATGGCTGCCGGCGATGCCGACGAAGACCGAATGCACCTGGTAACCCGCCATCAGTTCCGCCTCTTCGACCGCCCGCTGGATCGACTGGACGGTCGACTCCAGATTGACCACCACCCCCTTCTTCAACCCCTTAGAGGGATGGGTGCCGATACCGACGATCTCGATCTCGTCCTCGTCGGGATTGTATTCGCCGACGATGGCAGCCACTTTGGAAGTGCCGATATCGAGACCCACGATGATATTGCGCGCTTTGCGTCTAGCCATGAGATTGCTTCCGTATCGTCTCCTTCCCGGTTCGCCAGCGGATGGCGAATCCATGTTCGTAACGGGCGTCCAGGTATTCGATTTCGGCCCGCCGCTCCCTTCCCAGCCGCCGCAGGGCGGCGACGACCCGGACGAAGGTCCTTTCCGGCTCGCTGCGTCCCAGAACGATCCGGACCCCATCGTCCAGATGGAGACGCCAACTGCGGCGCTCGTCCACTTCCAGATGCCTGATACGCCATCCCAGCGGCCGCAGGGCGGCGCTCATGTTGCGATAGGCGCGAAACAGGCGCATCTCGTAGCCTTCGGGACCGGTGAGGAGGGGCAGATAGGCATGGGCGGCCACCTCGTCCGGGGTGAAGCGCTCCCCCCGCTCGTTGAGAAACGACCGCTTTCCCCAGCGCAGCAGGGGCCGCTGCTCCCGGATGTCCAACTGCACCACGTCGGGCCATATCCGTTCGACCCGCACCCGGTCCACCCAGGGCAGCCGCCGTACCGCCGCGGCGACGGCCGGCAGGTCGAGCAACCAATAGTCGTCCAGCAACGGGGTCACCACCCGGCGCAGCTCTCCGAGCCGGAGGTGACGCGGCCCGCCTTGGATCCGAACCCGTTCGACCGGTGTCGACAGCATCCACTGCACCCCTGCCACTGCGATGATGATCAACGCCAATCCTCCCAGAACGGTTTTAACGCGTGACACTGGTTTCCAAAACGCGCCACACCAATTGGTCGAAATCGATGCCGGCCGCCCGCGCTGCCATCGGCACCAGACTGTGATCGGTCATCCCGGGAACGGTGTTGACCTCGATCAGCCAGGGTCGGCCGCGCCGGTCCCGGAACAGGTCCACCCGCCCCCAGCCGCTGACCCCCAGCACCCGGCAGGCCTGCCACGCCAGTCGCCGCAGGGCCCACTCCTCGGCCGCCGCCAGCCCGCACGGGCACAGGTAACGGGTGTCGTCGGCCCGATATTTGGCCTCGAAGTCATAGAAGGTGCGGGGAGTCTCCAAGCGGATCAGGGGCAGCATCTCGTCTTCCAACAAAGCGGCGGTGTATTCCACCCCGTCGATCCAGGCTTCCGCCATCACCGGTCCGAAAACCCGGGCCGCCTGCCAGGCGCCGTCCAGGGCCGCTTCGTCCTCCGCCTTGGCCATGCCGATGCTGGAACCCTCGAGCACCGGCTTGACGATCACGGGGAAACCCAGACGGTCGCCGCACCGGGCCAGATCCGCCTCCGTCTCCAGCACCACCCAGTCGGGGGTCGGCAGACCGGCCCCGCGCCAGCACAGCTTGGCGGCGACCTTGTTCATACTGAGGGCGGAAGCGAGAACGCCGCTGCCGGTATAGGGCAGACCCACGGCCTCCAGCAATCCCTGGAGTACGCCGTCCTCCCCCCCGCGGCCGTGGACGACGTTGAACACCCGGTCGAACCCCCGGCCGGCCAGGGCGTCCAGGGGACGGTCCCCGACGTCCACCGGTACGGCATCGATTCCCTGGCGCTGCAGGGCCGCGGTGACGGCCCGGCCGCTGATCAGGGAGATTTCCCGCTCGGCGCTGTCGCCCCCCATGGCCACCGCCACCCTGCCGAACCGGGCTGGATCCTGGATTCTCATCGCGGGACTCCGATGATACGCACTTCCAGTTGCAATCGAATGCCGAAACGGGCCGCCACCTCGGCACGGGCCAGCTCGATCAGACCCTCGATGTCGGCGGCGGTCGCCCCGCCGGTATTGATGATGAAATTGGCGTGGAGCTCGGAGATCTTGGCGCCGCCGATGGTGCGACCTTTGAGACCGCAGGCCTCGATCAGCCGGGCGGCGGACTCCCCCGGCGGGTTCTTGAACACCGAACCGCAATTGGGCCAGCGGGTGGGCTGGGTCCGGTTGCGGCGCGCCAGCAGTTCGCGGATACGGCGCTGGCCGGCCCCGATGTCGCCGTGCTGCAACCGGAGCCAGGCGGCGAGGAAGTATTCGCCCCGGGGGCCTTCCACTGAACGGTAACCGATCCGGTAATCGGACGGCGAACGGCGACGCACGACGCCATGCCGGTCGACGGTCTCGACCGCCTCCACCCAGACCCAGGTCTCGCCGCCGAAAGCCCCCGCGTTCATGGCCAAGGCGCCGCCCATGGTGCCGGGGATGCCGGCGAGAAATTCCGCCCCGCTCAGACCGTGGAGACTACAGAAACGGGCAACGTGGGCGCAGGGAACCCCCGCCTCCACGTAAACCCGCCGGTCCTCGAGCGACAGGGTGCGCAGACGGCCGGCGGTGACGACGACCGTCCCCGGCACGCCCCCGTCCCGCACCAGCACGTTGCTCCCCAGTCCCAGCCAGGTCAGCGGTTCGTCCTCTGGCAGTCCTTCGAGGAATCGAATCAGGTCTTCGCGGTCCGCGGGACGGAACAGACGCTGTGCCGTCCCTCCCACGCGCCAGGTGGTGAATCCGGCCAGGGGCACGTTCTCCGCCAGGGTGCCGCGAACCGGAGGCAGCGGCTGTTTCAGGGCGTTCATGACAGCATCTCCGGCAACCTGCCTGCCAGCTGGCCGATGCTCCCGGCTCCCATGACCAACACCACGTCGTCCGCTCGCATCCGCTCCCGCAGAACCGGGGCCACCTGCGCCAGGTCCTCCAGGAGGGTCACCTGCCGGCCCCGCCGCCGCAACGCCCGGGCCAGACTGGCACTGTCGGCGCCGTCCAGGGGGGATTCGCCGGCGGGATAGACCGGCAGCAGCACCAGATCGTCGACCCGGGACAGCACCTCGACGAAATCGGCAAACAGTTCCCGGGTCCGGGTGAAACGGTGGGGCTGGAAGACCAGGAGCTTACGCTTTCCGGGCCAGACCTGCTCGGCGGCGGCGAAGGTCATGGCCAGTTCGCGGGGATGATGACCGTAATCGTCCACCAGACGCACCTCGCCGCCGCGCCAGGCCAGACGCTGGACCTGGAAACGGCGGCCGATGCCGGCGAAATCGGCCAGGGCCCGTCGGATCGCCGCGGTCGGCACCTTCAGTTCCAGGGCGATGGCCACGGCCGCCAGGGCGTTGAGCAGATTGTGGCGTCCGGGAAGATTCAGTTCGACGGCCAGGGGCTCATCCAATCCCCGTCCCTGGATGGTGAAACGGGTCTTCAGTCCTTTCGGCTCGATGGCGCAGGCGCGCAGATCCGCTTCCGGGTGCAGGCCATAGGTCAGAACCGGTTTGTGGATCCGGGGCAGGATCTCGATCACGCCGGGATCGTCGCGACACAGCACCGCCAGACCGTAAAAGGGCAATTGGTGGAGGAATTCGACGAAGGTGTCCTTGAGGCGCTCCCAGTCGCCATCGTAGGTGCCCATGTGGTCGCGGTCGACGTTGGTGACGATCGCCATGATGGGGGAAAGATGCAGGAACGAAGCGTCGCTTTCGTCGGCTTCGGCCACCAGGTAGGGACTGGCGCCCAGGGCGGCGTGGCTGCCGGCGCTGTTGAGGCGGCCGCCGATGACGAAGGTGGGATCGAGTTCCCCTTCCGCCAGGATGCTGGCGACCAGACTGGTGGTGGTGGTCTTGCCGTGGGTTCCCGCGACGGCGATGCCGAAGCGGAACCGCATCAGTTCGGCCAGCATTTCTGCCCGGGAGATGACCGGAATGTGGTGTCGGCGCGCCGCCTGCCACTCCGGGTTGTCTTCGGCCACGGCGCTGGAGACCACCACCACGTCGGCACCGATCACCCGGGCGGCGTCGTGTCCCACCGCCACCTCGACCCCCAGGCTTCGCAACCGCCGCAACATCAAGCTGTCCCTGACGTCGGAACCGGAAACCCGGTAACCCAGATTGACCAGCACTTCGGCGATACCGCTCATGCCGACCCCGCCGATGCCGATGAAATGGATCCGGCCGATGCCGGCCATGCGCTGTTGCACCGCCTCGTTGCCGGCACGCCGTTGCCAGCCGGCACCCGGTTTGCGTTTAGGCACCATCGGCCACCTCCAGACAAATCCGTGCCACCGTCTCGGTGGCGTCCAAACGCGCCGCCTGCCTGGCGGACATTCCCATCCTCCCCAGTTTCTCCCGGTCGTAGATCAAGTCCTCGATCGTTTGCCGCAGGGCCGCCGGGCTCAACCGCGACTGCGGCAGCAGCACCGCCCCTCCCTTCTCGACCAGGTACTCGGCGTTGCGTCGCTGATGGTCGTCGATGGCATGGGGGAATGGAACCAGAACGGCGACCACACCGGCGGCGGCCAGTTCGCTGATGGTCATGGCGCCGGCCCGGCAGACCGCCAGATCGGCCCACTGCCAGGCGGCGGCCATGTCTTCGATGAAATCGTCGACCCGGACCGGAGCGAAACCAGCCTCCCGATAACGCCGGGCGACGTCGGCCTGCCGCCCTGCGCCACACTGATGCCACACTTCCAGACGGCCACTCATGCCGGCCAGCGCCCGGGGCACCGTGTCGTTGAGCACCTCGGCCCCCTGGCTGCCGCCGAGCACCAGCAGGCGGGGCGGCCCCGAACGCCCGGCCTTCGGCCGCAAAGCGGCGATCTCCCGGCGCAGCGGATTGCCGGTCCAACACGGTTTCAGTGTGGCGGCGAAGGTTTGGGGAAAGCCTTCCAGCACCCGGCGGGCATGGGGTGCCAGCCAGCGGTTGGTGGTTCCCGCCACCCGGTTCTGTTCATGGATCACCAGGGGAATCCCCAGCCAGCGCGCCAGCCAGCCCCCGGGACCGGCGACGAACCCGCCCATGCCCAGCATCACCTGGGGACGGCGGCGGCGCAGAATCCTCCCCGCCTGCCACAGGGCCCGCGACAGCATGAAGGGCGCTTGGAGCAGACGGCCGACCCCCTTGCCCCGCAACCCGCGGACGGCAACCGTGTCCACCGGGAATCCGGCCGCCGGCACCACCCGCTGCTCCAAGCCATCGGGGCCGCCCATCCAGTACACCTGATGCCCCCGGTCGCGCAGCCAGCAGGCGACCGCCAACGCCGGATACACATGACCGCCGGTGCCACCGGCGGCGATCATCACCCGCGCCATGGCTTCCTCCCCGGCCGGGCCGCCAGTCGTTCCCGAGCCTCGGCGTCCACCCGCAGCACCAGGGCCAGGGCGAGACAGTCGACCACCAGGCTGCCCCCGCCGTAGCTCATCAGCGGCAGAGTCAGACCCTTGGTGGGCAGCACCCCCAGGTTGACCCCCATGTTGACGACGGCGGTGATCCCGAGCCACAAGCCGATGCCATAGGCCAACCAGGCGCCGAAAACCAGTTCGGCCCGCTCCGCCAGACGGGCGACGGCGAAGATGCGCCACAACAAAAGGCCGAACGCCAGGATGACGGCGGCCACGCCGATCCAGCCCAGCTCCTCGCCGATCACCGCCAAAAGAAAATCGGTATGGCCTTCGGGCAGATAGAACATTTTCTGGACACTGTTGCCCAAGCCGACGCCGAACCAGCCGCCGCGTCCGAACGCGATCAGGGCCTGGGCCAGCTGATAGCCTGCGTCCTGGGCGTGGGCCCAGGGATCGAGAAATCCAACGAGGCGACGCATCCGGTAAGGCTCCCAGATCACCAGCGCCGCCGCGGCCGCGACCAGGGCGGCGAACAGTGCCGTCAGCGGCAGCAAGCGGGCACCGGCCAGAAACAGCAGGCCGACTGCGGTGGCCATGAGCACGGCGGCGGCCCCGAAATCCGGCTCCCACAGCAGCAGGGCCGCCCCTAGCCCCAACAACCCCAAGGGACGGAGAAACGCCCAGGATTCCCGCCGCAAAGCGTCACCGTGACGGACCACGTAACCGGCCAGGTAGACGACGGCAAACCACTTGAACGGTTCGGAAACCTGGAGACGGAAACCGGGCAGGTTCAGCCACCGGGTGCTGCCTTTGACGGTGACTCCGAACCCGGGAACCTTGACGGCCGCCAGGAGCAGCAACCCGGTCAGCAGCAACGCCGGTCCCAGACGTTGCCACACGCGCAGGGGGATGTGCCAGACCACGAAGGCACCCGCAACCCCCAGCAGCAGATGCCACAGCTGACGCCAGGCGAAATACAGCCCGCCACCGTGGAGATGCACGGAGGCCGAGGTCATCATGACGAAGCCGGTCAGCACCAGGCACGCCGTCACCCCCAGCAACCAGCCGTCGACCGGTGGCCGTTTTCCGGAAGAATCGCGCAGAACTACGCCGCTGACTGCCATCGTTTCACCAAAGCTTCGAACAAATCGCCCCGGGCGCGGTAGTCGGCGAACTGATCCAGACTGGCGCAGGCGGGCGACAACAGCACCGTATCGCCCGCGCGGGCCAGGTTGCGGGCGGCCGACACCGCCGCCGTCAGATCCTCCACCAGAATGGTCTCGGTGACCGGCGCCAGAACGCCGGCCAGCCGCTGACGATCCTTCCCGAAGAGGATAGCGGCCTTTATCTTGGGGCCGCAGGCGCGCAGCGGGGAAAAATCCGCCCCCTTGCCGTCACCGCCGGCCAACAGGATCAACGGCCCCTCCAGTCCCCGGATGGCCGCCTCCGTCGCCCCCACGTTGGTACCCTTGGAATCGTTGATCCAGGTGACCCCGTCGATCCGGGCCACCAACTGCATGCGATGGGGCAGGCCACGGAAGGTTTTCAGGGCGGCGTGGGCGGCATCCAGGGGGATATTCGCCGTTTCGGCCAGCGCCAGCGCGGCCAGGGCGTTGGCGAGATTGTGCTCCCCGGCCAGCGCCACGTCCCCGGCGGTGATCAGCGCCCGCCCCCGCCGGGCCAGCCAGAGCTTCCCGTCCCGGGGGAGCAGATGCCAGGTCGCCGCCGAAGAACGCAGGCCGAAGGTCAAGGTCCGCTCGCTTCCCTGGCCGGCCAGTTGCATGACTCTCCGATCGTCGGCGTTGACCACGCGCCAGTGGCTCATGCGCAACAGCCGCCCCTTGATCGCGGCATAGGCGCTCAGGTCGCGGTGGCGGTCGAGATGGTCCGGCGTGATGTTGAGCACGGCGCCGGCCACGGGACGCAGGCGGCGGGTGCGTTCGAGCTGGAAGCTGGACAGCTCCAGGACGTAAAGCCGGCAGTCGGGATCGACGAGATCGAGTGCCGCCGGCCCCAGGTTGCCCCCCGCCCGCACCTCGATCCCGGCCTGGCGGGCCATTTCCGCCACCAGGGCGGTCACGGTGCTCTTGCCGTTGGAACCGGTGACCGCCACCACCGGCGCCGAAACGGCGGCGGCGAACAGATCGACGTCGCTGATCAGGGCGGCCCCGTGTTCCAGGGCGGCGCGGATTTCCTGCTGTTCCAGCGGAACGCCCGGACTGACCAAAACGTGAGTGGCCCAGGTCAGCAATTGCTCGGGGAAACCGCCGGTGAACACCGACACCCCCTCCAGGCTGCGGACCTCGTCCAGTCCGGGGGGATGGGGGCGGGAGTCCACCGCCAGACATTCGACCCCCCGTTCCCGGAGAAAACGCAGCGCCGAAACCCCCGTGGCGCCCAAGCCGACCACCGCCACTCTGGGGTCTTCGCCGAGCAAGTCTTTGAGCGGACCGCCTTTCATGACCTACCTCAGTTTCAAGGTTGCCAGCCCGATGAGGACCAAAATCACCGTGATGATCCAGAAACGCACGATCACCTTTGGTTCGGCCCACCCTTTCAATTCGAAATGATGATGCAGGGGCGCCATGCGGAAGATTCGCTTTCCCGTCAGTTTGTAGGAGGCGACCTGAAGGATGACCGAGACGGTCTCCATCACGAACACGCCGCCCATGATCACGAGTACGATTTCCTGACGCACGATCACCGCCAGGGTCCCCAGGGCCGCCCCCAGTGCCAGGGCGCCGATGTCCCCCATGAACACCTGGGCCGGATAGGCGTTGAACCAGAGGAAACCGAGACCGGCGCCGATCAGAGCGCCGCAGAAGGTGACCAGCTCACCGGCGCCGGGAACATAGGGTACCGCCAGATAGCTGGCGAAAACTGCGTTCCCCGAGGCATAGGCGAACACCCCCAGGGCACCACCCACCAGCACGGTGGGCAGAATGGCCAGGCCGTCGAGGCCGTCGGTCAGGTTGACCGCGTTACTGCTGCCGACGATCACCAGGCAGGTGAGCGGGACGTAGCCCCACCCCAGATCGAAGCGGACGTCCTTGAAGAAAGGCACGATGTAGGTCCACTCGGCCGGCGTCTGCGCGCTGCGGTAAAGCACCAGGGCGGCGACGAACCCCACCACCGCCTGCCAGAACAGCTTCTGCCGGGCGGAAAGTCCCCGGCTGTCGCCCTGCACCAGTTTCTTGTAATCGTCGACGAAACCGATCACACCGAAGGCCAGGGTGACCCCCAGCACCACCCAGATGAACCGGTTACTTAGATCCGCCCACAACAGCGTGGTGGTAACCACCGCGATCAGCACCAACAAACCACCCATGGTGGGCGTCCCCGCCTTGCTCAGATGGCTCCGGGGGCCGTCCTCACGAATTGGCTGGCCGTAACGGCCCAGGCGCCGGATGACGCCGGGACCGATGACGAACGAGATCACCAGCGCGGTCAGCACCGCGACGATGCCCCGCAGCGTCAGGTACTGGAATACCCGGAACGCGCCGTACCAGTCGGAAAGCCAGTCGGTGATCCAGTACAGCATCCTACCGCTCCCTCAGTGCCTCGACCACCGTTTCCAGCCGCTGGCTTCGGGAGCCCTTCACCAGGACGCGAACCCCGGGATGGCAAAGCCGCAGCGCGGCCTCGACCAGAGCGTCGCGGGAAGCGAACCACTGGCCGCCGCCGCCGAAGGTAGCCACCGCCGCCTTGGTGTCCTCGCCCACCGCCAAAAGGCGCCGCACCCCCCGGCGTCGGGCCATTTCTCCGACCTGCCGGTGCCAGGCCAGGCTTTCCGGCCCCAGTTCGCCGAACGCCCCCAGGATGACCCAGGGCTCCCCTTGCAGGGCCTGCAGGGTTTGCAGCCCGGCTTCGAAGGAGGCCGGATTGGCGTTGTAGCAGTCGTTCAGCAGCCAGCCGCCTCCCTGAAGGGGCAGGGGCTGCAGCCGGCCGGGAACCGGGGTCAGCCCGGCAAGCCCCTCAGTGATGGCGGCGGGATCGCCACCGGCCGCCAGGGCGGCGGCGATGGCGGCCAGGGCATTGGCCACGTTGTGACGCCCGGCCAAGGCCAGATCGACCTCGAAACGCTCGCCGAGGGCGACCACGGAAAAACGGTTGTGGAAGCGGCCGGCTTCGAAGACCAGACCCTGATGGCGTTCGACCCGGACATCCCCCCGGCGGAATCCGAAACCGACCACCCGCCGTCTCCCCGCCAGCCCGCGCCAGTCGTCGAAGAAACGGTCTTCGGCGTTCAGCACCGCGGTGCCGTCCGCCGGCAGGCCGGTGACGATCTCTCCCTTGGCCTTGGCCACCCCGGCGATCGAGCCGAACCCTTCGAGATGGGCCGGCGCGGCATTGGTCAAAACCGCGACGTCGGGCAAGGCGAGACCGGCGCTGTAGGCGATCTCGCCGGGACGGTTGGCCCCCATCTCGACCACGGCGAAGCGATGCGCCGGCGTCAGGTGCAGCAGGGTCAGGGGCACGCCGATGTCGTTGTTCAAATTCCCCCGGGTCTTGAGAACGGTGTCCGGACCACCGAGGGCGGCGGCGATCATCTCCTTGACCGTGGTCTTGCCGTTGCTGCCGGTGACCCCGATCAGGACGCCCCGGAAACGATCCCGGCGCCAGTGCCGGGCCAGCCGCCCCAAAGCCCGGCGGCTGTCGTCCACCTGTACCCGGGGCAGTTCCGTTTCCACCGGGCGATCCACCAGGGCCGCCACCGCGCCGGCCTGACGCGCCTGATCCAGAAAGTCGTGGCCGTCGAAGCGCTCTCCGCGCAACGCCACGAACAGCTTTCCGGTCAAATCGGTGCGGCTGTCGATTCCAACGCCGTGGAAGACCACGTCCTCGCCTACGAGGCGTCCTCCCAATGCCGAAGCCACTTCGCTCAAACGCATGGTGCGGTTTCCAATTCCAGAAGATTGACGATCACGTCACGATCACTGAAAGGCAAGCGTCGCCCCTGGACCTCCTGCCAGGTCTCGTGGCCTTTGCCGGCCACCAACACCACGTCCTCCGGGGCAGCCGACCGGACCGCGGCGGCGATGGCCGCCGCCCGGTCCCGCAGCACGCTGGGAGGATGGCGCATCCCCGCCACGATCTCCCGGACGATGGCGTCGCCGTCCTCGCCCCGGGGATTGTCGTCGGTGACGATGACCCGATCGGCCCAGCGCTCGGCGATCCGCCCCATCTGGGGCCGCTTGCCCCGGTCGCGCTCCCCGCCGCAGCCGAACACCAGCCACAGCACCCCCCGGCAATGGCGCCGCAGGCTGCGCAGCGCCATTTCCAGGGCGGCGGGGGTATGGGCGTAATCCACCACCACCCGGGGCCTTCCCGGCGCGGAGAAGCATTCCATCCGGCCGGGCACGGCCCGCAGCCGCACCAAGCGCCCCACAGCCTCGGCGAGAGCGATCCCCCTGGCCCGCAAAACCGTCAACACCGCCAACACGTTGGCCAGATTCCCTTCCCCAAGCAGCGCGGCCCGGACCGGCGCCCGTTCCCGGCCCAGACAGGCGGTGAACTCGATGCCGCCGGGCAGGAAACGCACCGCCTCGGCCCGGAGCATCGGGAAAGGCGTCGGCTCCCGGTTGTGCCAGGCGTAGCCCCAGACCTGGGCGCCGGTACCGCGGTAGAAATCGATCCAGGCCGGATCGTCGAGGTTGATCACGGCGATTTCGAGACCGGAAAAGGCGAACAGTTTGCGCTTGGCGTCCCGATAGGCGGCCAGAGTCCGATGATAATCGAGATGGTCCCGGCTGAGATTGGTCCACAGGGCGATGTCGAAGGCCACCTGATCCACCCGCCCCTGATCCAGGGCATGGGAGGAAACCTCCATGGCCACCGTGGCGACGCCGGCGTCGCGCAACGCCGCCAGGCGGCGCTGGGTGGCGACGGCGGGGGCGGTGGTGTGGTCGGTCGGCTTCAGATCGGGCCACCGCCCCCATCCCAGGGTGCCGACGACGGCGCCGTCCAGCGCCTGGGCCAGATAAAAACTGCAGGAGGTCTTGCCGTTGGTGCCGGTAATGCCGATCACCTCCAGCTCCCGGGAAGGATGGCCGTAGAACCGGGACGCCAGTTCCGCCACCCTTTCACCGAGCCTTCTCACCGCCACCGTCGGAATGGTCAATGCGGGCACTTCGGCCGCACCGGGCTCGTACAGCACCACGGCGGCCCCGCGCCGCTCGGCCTCCGGGGCAAACATCAGGCCGTGACGGCGGCGGCCGGCCAGGGCAAGGAAGGCATCGCCCGGCCGGACCTGATCGGCACGATCCGTCAATCCCCTGATCTCGATGTCGTACCGGGAAACCTCGGGCAGCAGGTCGGCCAGCCGCATCATCCAGCCCCTCCCGGCAGCTGCACCAGCATCGCCCTGGAACCGGCCGGCACGGCGTCGGGCGGCACGCCCAGCAGCCGCAGCGCTACCTCCATCACCCGGGAGAACACCGGCGCCGCCACTTGGCCGCCGTAATATTCCCGTCCCCGGGGCTCGTCGATCACCACCGCCAGCACCAGGCGCGGATCGCTGGCCGGGGCCATTCCCACGAACAGGGCGCGATAACGGTCCTCGGCATACCCGCCGGACACGGCCAACCTGACCGTACCGGTCTTGCCCGCCACCCGGTAGCCGGGCACACGGGCCCGCCACGCCGTCCCCTCCCGGCTGACCACTTTTTCCAGCATCGCGCGCACCCGCCGGGCGATCCCCGCCGACAGGACGCGCCGGGCCCGATCGTCCTGAGCCCGGGGCAACAGGGTGACGCTGTGGAGCACACCGTCGTCGGCGAACACCGTGTACGCGCGGGCCAGCTGCAGCGCCGACACCGTCAACCCATAACCGAAGGCCAGGGTGGCCTGTTCGAATCTTCCCAGGCCGCGGGGAGAAGGCAGCCGCCCGCGGGCCTCGCCGGGGAATTCGATCCCGGCCGGGGTTCCCAGGCCGAAATCGGCCAGACAGCGGGTGAACTTCCCAGGCGACAGCCGCAGGGCGATCCGGGTGATGCCGACGTTGCTCGATTTCTTCAGAACGCCGGCGAGACCGAGGACGCCGTAATTGCGATGGTCGCGCACCAGGTGGCGCCCCACCCGCAGCCAGCCGGGCCGGGTGTCGATCGAGGTGGTGCCGCTCACCACCCCTTCCCGCAGGGCGCAGGCCATGGACAGGGGTTTGAGGGTGGAGCCGGGCTCGAAGGCGTCCACCACCGCCCGGTTGCGAAACGCCCCCCGGAAGGCGGCCGGCCGGGAATTGGGATTGAAGGTGGGCTGATTGGCCAGGGCCAGCACCTCGCCGGTGTGGGCGTCGAGGAGCACCAGCATACCCCCCCTGGCACCATGCTCCGCCACGGCGCGTTTCAGCTCCAGATAGGCCCGGTACTGCAACCGCCGGTCGATGCTGAGCCGGACGTCGTGGCCCGGCCTGGGTGGACGAATCGCCTCCACGGCCTCGATGATGCGGCCGCGCCGGTCACGGACGACCCGGATCTTCCCGGGAACACCGGCCAGCTGGGCCTCGAAGCGGCGCTCCAGACCCTCCTGACCGTGCTGGTCGATGTCGGTGAAACCCAGCAGATGGGCCGTCACCTCCGCCGCCGGATAGTAGCGGCGGAATTCCCGCCGCAGAAACAAGCCGTCCAGATCGAGCTCCTCGACGGCCCGGGCCCGATCGGGGGGCAACTGACGCGCCAAGTAAAGAAAGGCACGGTTCCGGTGGCGCTCGATCCGGCGGCGCAGGGCCTCGGGCGTCTCGCCCAGCAGACGGGCCAGCCGGCGTAACCGGGCTTCGCCGGGATGAAAGTGGCGCGGATCGATGCAGACCGCCTGCACCGGCGCACTGACCGCCAGCGGCGTTCCCGTCCGGTCGAGCAGGCGCCCCCGGTGGGCCGGCAAGGTGGCGGTGCGGATCTGCTGCCGATCACCGTGACGGCGGTAGAAATCCCGGGCCCAGACCTGGACGTAGAACGCCCGCACCAACAGTCCGGTCAGGACCAGACCGAAGGCTCCCAGCAGCAGTCGCCGGCGCCAGAGGGACACCAAGGTGACGTTGCCGTGGACAGGATGCGTCATGGTGTCACCGTATGGCCAGATAGGTGATCTCGTCGGCCTTGGGAATGACCATGCCGAGACGGGTCCGGGCCAGACGCTCGATCCGTGCCGGATCGGCCCAGGCGTGCTCCTCGATGAGCAGCTGCTCCCATTCCACCGCCAGGCGGTCCAGTTGCCGTTCCAGGGTTTGGGCCTGGTGAAACAGCATGCGGCTGCGATATTTACCGTAAATCACGGCCACGGCGGAGGTGGCGACGCCCAAAGCCAGGATCCCGACAAGAAGCGTCTGTTTCATCGGCGCTCGGCTATCCGCAGAATCGCGCTGCGGGCTCTGGGGTTGGCGGCGATTTCCAGGGGATCGGGGCGCCGCTTGCCCAGATCCTTCAGGGGCAAATTCTCCCCACCCTCCGGAACGGGCAGCTTGGGCGGCCGGGGGCGGGGACGGGACTGGCTGCGGATGAAGCGCTTGACGATGCGGTCCTCCAGGGAGTGAAAGGCGATAACCGCCAGCCGCCCCCCCGGGGCCAACAACGTCAGCGCCTGCGGCAGTGCCTGCTCCAGCGCTTCCAGTTCACGGTTGAGATAGATCCGCAACGCCTGGAAGGTACGGGTGGCCGGATGCTTGTTCCGCTCCCGGCGCGGCACCGCCTGCTCGACCAGTCGCGCCAGCTCGGTGGTCCGGGTCAGAGGACGATGACGCCGGGTCGTGACGATGGCCCGGGCGATGCGGCGGGCGAAACGCTCCTCCCCGTAACGATACAGAACCTCGGCGATCTCCCGTTCCGGGGCCTCGGCCAACCATTGCCCGGCGGACAACCCCTCCGCCGGATTCATGCGCATGTCCAGGGGACCGTCGTGGAGAAAGGCGAAACCGCGCCCGGGATCGTCCAATTGGGGGGAGGAAACCCCCAGATCCAGGAGGATGCCGTCGATCCTGCCGGCGATTCCCAGCTCGTCGGCCACCGCCGCCATGCGGCGGAAATCGGCATGAATCAGCCGGAAGCGGGGGTCTTCCGACAACCGCCGCGCCTGGGGCGAGGCCACCGCCTCGGGATCCTTGTCCAGGGCGACCAGCCCTCCCCGAGGGCCCAGCCGGTCCAGAATGGCGCGGCTGTGCCCCCCGCGGCCGAAGGTGCCGTCCAGATAAACGCCGTCGGGTCTGATCGCCAGGCCGGCCAACACTTCGTCGAGCAACACCGGCAGATGGGTCATGGCATCCATGGTCGTCAAAGCGGCAGCGTGTTCAAATCGATCGAGTCATTGAGATCTTCCAGGCCTTCCTCTTCCAGCCAGACATTGCGGCGCACCTCCCAAGCCTTTTCCTCCCAGATCTCCAGCTTGCTTCCCAATCCCACCAGCACCACGTTCTTGTTCAGATTGGCGTAGCGACGCAAGGGGGCGTTGAGGAGGATTCTTCCCTGGGCGTCCAGTTGGCATTCCTGGGCGTGGCCGATCAGAAGCCGCTGGAGGCGCCGGCTATGGCGGTTCGCGGTCGGCAGGGACAGCAACTGCCGCTCCAATGCCTGCCATCGGCTCCAGGGGTACAACCACAAACAGCGGTTGTCCACCGCGATGGTGACGACGATCTGGCCCTGATGGTCGGTTTCGAGGGTTTCCCGATAGCGGGCAGGAATCGCCAGACGGCCCTTGCCGTCCAGATTCAGCGAATGCAGGCCCCTGAACAGATTCCCCACCGGATCCCACAAATCCCCACTCGGTGACGCCCACTATAGGAACAGTGCCGACACCCGTCAAGGGTGTCTTTTCGCAACAAAAGGCAGCTCAAAAACGACAACCCGGAAAGCAGGGAAAAATCAGGCGGTTAAAGGGATCAACGCGGCGACCCGGTCCGGTAGCTGACCACAACCACTAGGAACGCGGCCAGATCGTAGACTGAGTGGACCATCATGGGGACCAACAGATTGCGCTCGCCCCCCACATCGAGCAACCAGCCCAGATACATCCCGGTCAAAGCGGCCAACAGCGCGTACAGGGGGGTCACCGAGTGGGCCAGCCCAAACAGGAGATTGCTGACGATCAACGCGGGCCACCAGCCCCACAGGGACTCCATCCAGGGCTGTAGCACCCCGCGGAACAGGAGCTCCTCGCAAAACCCCGCCAGGAACGCCACATAGGCCAGCTCGTACCACCGGCACGCAGCCAGCAGCGGCCCCAGGGTTTCGAGCAGCAACCGTTTGATCTGCTCCAGCTGCGGCACTTCCAGCCGGTAAACCAAACCGAAGAACAGCAGCAGCGGCAGGGTGCCCAACAGCCCCAGACTCAGGGCCTGCGGCCGCCAATGCACCAGATCCAACGGGTTGATGCCGAGCCACCATCCCAGCAGACCGGCGATGACCGCCAACCCTCCCTCGAACAGAGTGGCGAGCCACAGAAACTGGGTTCGGCTCATCGACTCACCCATACCGAAGTCAGCTTGAGCTTTCGTTTGATCTGCGCCGCCTGACGCCGCGCCTGGGCAGCGGTGGCGAACGGCCCCACCCGGAGGCGATAGCGGCGCGCCCCCTTGACCTTCACCGGCTGAATATCGACCTCGACCCCCTGCCGGCGATAGCGCTGTTGCAGTTTTTTCGCCGCCTCCAAATCGGCCAGAGAGGCCAGGACCACATACCAGCCTTGGGGTTTGGCGGCCGGCTTGGTGGCCGTGGGCCTCGCCTCGGCGGCCTCGGTCACCGCCCGGGTTTCCAGAGAGGCCAGCCGGGCCTGCAGCTGGGCGACCGTTTCATCGAGACGGGCGATCTGCCCCCTGAGCTCGTCATCCGCCGGCGCGGCGGTTCCCGCCTCCTCCAGTCGCGCCAGCCGCTCGCTCACGGCGTTCAACCTGGCGTTCAACTGGGCGATGTCCGCCTGCAGGCCGCTGCCGATCTGCTGGGGATTGTTGAGCTCCATCTGCTCCTCCAGCAAACCGACGGACTCGTCCAGGCGACCCAGGTGAGCGCTCTGCCGATACATCAGCGCCCCCAAAACCAAGGTGATGGCCAGGGCGGCGCCGCCCAGCCCCATCGCCACCCAGATCAGTCGCTCGCCGCCATCACGTCCAGCGGCGGAGCGGCGATCTGCGGAAGAAAACGCCTCGCTTCCACCGGTCCTCCCGGACAAGCTGAGGCGGTCTTCCGCCAACTCGTCGGCGGCGGCCTCGCGGCTCCGCCGCCTTCGCACCACCTCCCGAAGATGCTCGTCGAAATCCGGCCGCGTATGTCCGTTTTCCTCGGTCATGACCCGCCCTCCTCTCTGACTCCGGCCAAACATAGCACAAGCACAACGATTGCCAAACCCTGGCAATCCCCGCCATCGCCCATTACCATGCGTAATTTTGCGAACGGATCGACCATGCTCCGAATTCCGCGCCCGGGGGTCATCGCCGCCGGACATCCGCAAACCGCCGCGGCCGCCGCCGAGATCCTGCAGACCGGCGGCAACGCCTTCGACGCCGTGGTCGCCGCCCACCTGGCCGCCTGCGTGGCCGAACCGGTGCTGGCCTCCCTGGGGGGCGGCGGCTACCTACTGGCCGAGATCGACCGTCAAACCTGGATCTACGATTTCTTCGTCCAGACCCCCAAGCGCCGGCGGCCGACCGAAGCGCTGGACTTTCACCCCATCCGGGCCGATTTCGGCACCGCCACCCAGGAATTCCACATCGGTCTGGGGACCGTCGCTACACCCGGTGTGGTGCGGGGACTGTGGCATATCCAGAAGCAACTGGGACGCCTGCCGATGACCGAAGTGGCGCGACCGGCCATCCAGTTGGCCCGGGACGGCGTGGTCGTCAACGCCTTCCAGGCCTATATCTTCGACGTCGTCGCTCCGATCTACCGCTCCCACCCGGAAACCTTCGCCACCTATCGCAGCCCGACCCGACCGGAGTGCCTGGTGCGGGAGGGCGACCGGCTGGTCCAGCCCCGATTGGCCGACACCCTCGAGGCCCTGGCCCGGGAAGGGGATGCCCTGTTCCACCAGGGTGACATCGCCCGCCGTATCGTGGCCCTGTGCCGTCAGGGCGGCCTGCTGGAACACGACGATCTGCACGATTATTCGCCGGTGCGGCGCCGTCCCCTGTCCTTCCGCTATCGCGACGCCCGCATCCTGACCAATCCACCCCCCAGTTCCGGGGGGATTCTGATCGCCTTCGCCCTCAAGCTGCTGGAACGCTTCCCCCTGTCCCGGTCAGGCTTCGGCAGCCCGATGCACCTGAGGCTTCTGACCGCGGCCCAGGCCCTGACCCAGGAAGCCCGCCTGGAACTCGACCTCGACGAAACCCATGCCGACGGCATACCGGCCGTGCTGGCCCCCGAGGTGCTGCACCGCTACTGGGAAAAGCTGGCGCACCACCCTCTGTGCCACCGGGGCACCACGCACATCAGCGTCATGGACCGCCACGGCAACACCGCCAGCCTGACCACCAGCAACGGCGAGGGCTGCGGCCGGTTGATCCCCGGTACCGGCATCATGCTCAACAACATGCTCGGCGAGGCCGATCTCAACCCCCACGGCTTTCACCGCTGGCCCTGCGACACCCGCATGACCTCGATGATGGCACCGACCCTGGCCCGCCTGCCGGGACAGACCGTCGCCCTGGGCTCCGGTGGTTCCAACCGCCTGCGCACCGCCATCCTTCAGGTCCTGGTCAACCTGATCGATTTCGCCATGCCGCTCGAGGCGGCGGTTTCGGCCCCCAGGCTTCACTTCGAGGACGGGGTGGTCAATCTGGAGGCCGGTTTCGACGAAACCGCAGTGGCGGCCCTGGCGTCTCATTATGCGGTCGAACGCTGGCCCGACCGGAACCTGTTCTTCGGCGGGGTCCACGCGGTCGCCCGCGAAGGCGGCCGTTTCCACGGCGCCGGTGATCCCCGCCGGGGTGGAGTGAGCCGGGTGGTTTGATCGATGGTAAAATTCAG
>Ga0256841_1000844_pt1 | contig 29010 bp, 18 predicted proteins | sample 356308metaG_FD_185971 | JGI IMG/M metagenome (GOLD analysis project Ga0256841, IMG submission 185971) | Hydrothermal vent microbial communities from Mid Atlantic Ridge, Atlantic Ocean - 356-308 | ecosystem: Environmental > Aquatic > Marine > Hydrothermal vents | place: Atlantic Ocean: Mid...
CCGCCGCCTGGAAGGAGACGTGTTGCCCCTGGATCCTGAGGGCGTGCCCGGGCCCATCCTGGTGGAGCTCTGGCCCCGGCCCGAAGCCGCCCACAAAGATCGACAAGCCCCCATCCGGGAGCACATGACCACCAGCGATCCCACGGGCCGCTTTCGTTTCGAGCATGTGCCGCCCGGCCTCTACACCATGCTGCTGACGCCGGTGAACGGCCCGTTGATGAGCATTGAGCGGCTGGAGATTATATGACCCCAGATTTGCTCTCAGAGTCCCTGCTGGAGCAACTGAACACCCCCGACGTGGAGCAGGCCCTCCACTCCATGTCGGAACAGGATCTCCTGGGCCCTGAACTGGCCGAGCGGCTGGCCGCCGTGGCGCTGGAACAGGCCGAGGCGGATCCCCGGGCCGCGGAAAACTGGCTGGCCGTGGCCGCCGCCATCAACCAGGCCACCGGCGAGGACCAGAGCCTCCAGGCCCGGATCCGCTACGTCCAGGCCCGGCTGGCCCTGCGCCAGGGAGACGCAGCCAGCGCGGAACGCTTCATCCGGGAAGCCCAGGAGCTCTGGCGGGTCCTGGGCGCCCAGGAAGATCTGGCCCGCAGCTACCTGGGATTGACCCAGGTGCTGACCATGCAGGGCCGCTACGACGAGGCCGAGGAGGCCATCCTGGAGGCGGTGAACGGCCTGCCCCCGGACTCCATCCTCCAGGCCCAGGCCCTGCTCAACCTGGCCAACCTGCTCCGCCGCCAGGAACGCCACCAGGAGGCCCTGCCCCACTATGCCCAGGCCCGGGCCATCCTGGAGCAGCAGCTGGACAGGGCGGATCCGGACCAACGGCCGGAGCTCCTGCGCAAGCTGGCCCGGCTGGCCGCCAACCAGGCCAACGCCCTCATGTTCCTGGACCGGCCCAACCAGGCCGAGGAGGCCCTGCACCAGGCTCTGGCCCGCTTCGACCAGGCCGGGGACTGGCTGAACCGGGGGCGCACCCGCACCAACCTGGGCACCCTCTACCTGCGCACCGGCCGCTACGCCGCCGCCCTGGAGGCCCTGAACCAGGCCAGCCAGGATCTCCTGGGCGGGCTGGACGGCTGCTCCGAGGACGAGCTGCGCCTGCGCCAGGCGGACATCCTGCTCCTGGAGCAGGCCAATGCCTACCTGGCCCTGAACCTGATCCCCGAGGCGATCAACGAGCTGGAGAAGGCGGTGGATCTCTTCCGCTCCGCCCAACAGCCCTACGAGCTGGGCCAGGGCCTCTACACCCTGGGCATGGTCCACCTGCGCAACGGCGACCTGGACCTGGCCCAGACAACCCTGGAGGAGGCCTGGCGACTCTTCACCCAGCTGGGCAACGACTACTGGCGCAACCGCATCTGCGTGGCCCTGGCCACCCTGGCTCACCGGCGCAAAGGCTGGCCCGAGGCCGCAGCCCGCCTGGACCAATGCCTGGCCGGGCTCCTGTCCGGCCCGGACGGGCAAGTGGACATCCACAGCCCAACGGGATCCAACGGCCAGGTCACCGCCTGGGACATCGACCTGCTCAGCCAGGCCAAGATCCTGCGCCTGCACCTGCACCTGGAGGCCGGGGAGCTTCCCCAGGCCCGGAAGCAGGCTCAGGAGGTGGCCCAGCTCCTGGGCCTGGACCCGACGGAGCCCGCGGCGGAGCAGGCGGCCCACCTGCCTCATCTGCGCCTGCGCCTGGAGCATGCCCTGGGCAGCATCGCCCTGGCGGCCCAGCGCCCGCAGGAGGCGGCGGAACACTTCCGCCGAGCCATCCAGCTCCTGGATCGCCAGCGCGTCAGCCTGCCCCTGGAGGAGATCAAGACCGCCTACCTGGACGACAAGGCCAACATCTACGACGACCTGATCCTCAGCCTGCTCAGCGACCAGGAGCAACGCCGCCCGGACGGCCAGCCCAGCCCGGAACAGATGGACCGGGTCTTTACCGCCATGGAGCAGGCCCGCTCCCGAGCCTTGCTGGAACGGCTCATGGCCACCGAGGACCCGCAGGGGCGGGCCTCGGACCAGGAGGAGGCGGAACAGCGGGCCATGCGTCGAGAGCTGCACTGGCTCTACAGCCAGCTGCGGGCCGCCAAGAACTCGACAGAGCTGGCCCAGCGCCAGCAGCAGCTCCAGGCCCAGGAGAGCGCCCTGCGGCGTCTGGAGTGGCGCTCCTCCCCGCTGGAGAGTCAGGCCCAGCCCGTGGATCTGGCCACGTTCCAGCGCACCCTGGCGCCCGACCAACAGGCCCTCGTCTACTACCTGGCCCGGCCCAGCCAGGCCGGCGACCAGGGCGAAGTGATGGCCTTTCTGGTGCGCCGCCACAGTGTGGAGCTCTTCCGGAACCTGGGCGCCGTCCAGGAGCTGGAACAACTGGCCAACGAGCTGCGTTTTCAACTGGGCCGGGTGGAGCTGGGAACGGCCTACCTCATGCGCCACCGGGCCCGGCTGGAGTCCGCGCTGAAGCGGGCCGCCGCACAGCTCTACCGGGTGCTCATCCACCCCCTGCGCGGCCACCTGACCGGCTCCCGGCTGCTCTTCGTCCCCCATGGGCTGCTCCATCAGCTGCCCCTGCACATCCTCTGGGACGGCAAGCACTACCTGCTGGAGCAGTTCGAGTGCAGCTACGCTCCCAGCGCCAGCCTGGCCGTCCACACCGGGGAAGCCGGGGCCGAGGAGGGAAGCGCCGACTACAGCTCCCTGGCCGCCCTGGCCCTGACCGACCCGAACATCCCTTTCGCCTGTTCGGAGGCCATGCAGGCGGCCGGGCGCTTCGCCCAGAGCTGGGTCTACCTGGACCAGGAGGCCAACCGAGAGGGGCTGAGCAGGGCGGCCCGTCAGGCGGACGTGCTGCACCTGGCCACCCACGGCCTCTTCCGGCCGGACAACCCCTTCTTCTCGGCCCTGAAGCTGGCCGACGGATGGATCGACGTGCGGGAGATCTATCAACTGCCCTTGCGGGCGCGCCTGGTGGTGCTCAGCGCCTGCGAGAGCGGGGCCGGTCGAGTCCGGGGCGGGGACGAGGTCATCGGCCTGGCCCGGGGTTTCCTGGGCGCGGGGGCCCGCTCCATGGTGGTCAGCCTGTGGAACGTCCACGACGCCTCCGCCGCGACCCTGCTGGACGTCTTCTACCAGCGGCTGCAGCAGAACCAGCGCCCGGCGGCAGCCCTGCGGTGCGCCCAGCTGGAGGCGATTCGTCAGGGGCAGCACCCCTATTTCTGGGCCCCTTTCCTGGTCATCGGATGAAAGGGGCTGAACCAGGCTGGACACGGCGAGGCCAGAACGTCCGGTCTATCTGGGCCGGTCTGTCTTGATAGGAGAAGTGACTATGGAACCCTTCCGAGCAACGAGACAGGATGCAGCCTCCCTGGAGATTCCCCCTGTCCGGGCTCCTGGCGCGCCTGGGGCCGAAGGAAGCGGGCGTCGGTTCTGCATTGGCGCCCTTCGACTCCTGGCCGTCTTCCTGGTGCTCCTGGGTGGGCTGCTGGCCGGCATGGAGCGGCTCCAGGCCAGCTCTGGGGGCGACGAGGTGGAGCTGCGCGGGGTGGTGGTGAGCCGCCCTGCCGGCGCGGACGGCATCGGTGACTGGATCATCCGGGGCAAACTGGCCGAGGACCAGGCCGAGCAGGAGTACACCGTCACTGCGGACCAGGCCACCGAGTTCAAGGATGGGGCGCCCCAGGTGGACGACAAAGTCAAGGTGAAGGGGATCTCCCAGAGCGATGGCAGCATCCTGGCGGAAAAGATGGAGCTGCTCCACGACAGCGGGGACGGGAACGAGATCAAGGGGGTGGTGGAGAGCCGTCCCCCCGGCGCGGACGGCATCGGCGAGTGGGTCATCCGCGTCCAGGCGAACCTGACCCGCACCGTCATCGCGGACAGCCAGACCCAGTTCCGGGAGAAGGACGGCGCGCCCCAGATCCCCGAAGTGGGGGACTGGGTGGAGGTGAAGGGCGCTCCGCTGCCTGACGGCGCCTTCCTGGCCCGGCGCATCCGCCGAGACGACTTCGAGGAGGGGCGGCTGGTGGTCCGGCTGAAGGACAGCGTCGACGTGAACCAGTTCGCCCAACGATACCGCCTGACCCTCCTGCGCACGGTCCTGCCCTCCGCGAAGATCCACCTCTTCGCCACGGAGAACATCACCGACGATGTGGAAGGGCTCACCCAGCGGCTGTCCAACGATCCGGACGTGGTCTGGGCGGAGTTGAACTACCGGGGCGGCATCCCGGAAGGGGACCCCTACGACTTCTGGGAGTGGGGGGGCACGGAGGCCACGGGCTACGTCAACCAGCGGGCCTTCAGCCAGGTGCGCCTGCCGGCCCAGCCCATGAGCTACACCGGCGCGGGCGTGGTGGTGGCTGTGCTGGACACCGGCGTCAGCCAGGACCACCCGGCCTTCATCGGCCGGCTTCTGCCTGGTTGGGACATGGTGGACGACGATGCGGTTCCCAACGATGAGCCGGGCGGCGCCGGCTGGGGGCACGGCACCCATGTGGCCGGCATCATCGCCCACATGGCCCCGGAGGCCCAGATCCTGCCGGTGCGGGTCCTGGATCCCCAGGGACGCGGGGACACCTTCGTGGTGGCCTACGCCATCGAGTGGGCGGTGAACCAGGGCGCGGACGTGATCAACATGAGCCTGGGCACGGCCTTCCCCTCCCAGGTGCTGAGCGAGACGGTGACCTGGGCCACGGAGCAGGGGGTGGTCATCGTGGCGGCCGCGGGGAACCTGAACAGCACCGATCCCCAGTACCCGGCCCGTTACCCCCAGGTCATCTCCGTGACCGGCGTGGACGAGGAGAACCGCAAGGCGCCCTTCGCCAACTACGGGGAGGGGTGGATCGACATCGCCGCGCCCAGTGTGGGGATCACCTCCACCATCGTGGGGCCCCAGGGGAACGGCTACGCCAGCTGGAGCGGCACCAGCATGGCCACGGCTTTCGTCAGCGGGGCCGCGGCCCTGGGTCGGCAGAAGTTCCCGGGCATCCAGGCCGCGGCGCTGGAGCAGCAGCTGGGCAGCACCGCCCAAAACATCGACAAGGTCAACCCGGACTACAAGCAGAAGCTGGGCCAGGGGCTCCTGGACGTAAGCGCCCTCCTGGACGTGGCGGCCCAACCGCCCCCCAGCTTCAGCCAGAAGATCTATCTGCCCCTGGTGGTTCAGTGAACCAAGCCAGGGAGCAGGACAGTGACGCCTCCAGGGGTGGGCCCAGCGGCCCGCCCCTTTTTGGATCCTGGGATCTCGAATTCCTGGACCCAGGGGGTATCGTCAGGGCGTCCCCAAGGCGATCCCCCAGGGCCTCCAGCTTCCAGGAAGCTGGGAAACTTCCCGGAAGCGTTGTTCTGGTACCCATGTACCAATTTCTGGAACTCCCCCCGGATCATGTATCAGCGGTGAGCCCTGGACGCACTGTAGGGGTAGCACCCGGGTTTGTCGCCAACCTGTGTTGAAAATGAGAGCGAGCGTGGTGGGTGGAGGCAAACCCGGTGCCCCCTTTTTGTGCTTTTCGTGTCGCTCCCTCGAGGCCCTGCCCTCGGGGCGTTGCACCAGACATGGCAGATGTCATCGCATTGCCGCCGCAACCCTGTTGCGCTGGCGCCAAGTTTCAGGAAAGGACGGGAACCATGCCACAACGAATCTCATCGACCATGCTGCGAGCACCAGGCCGTCGCGGGCTGCTGTTGCTCCTGACCCTGGCCCTGCTGGCCATGGGCCTGGGTGTGGGGAGCTTCTCCCTGGCCCAGGCGAGCCCATGCACCAACGTCTTGACCAACGGCGGCTTCGAGAGCGACGCCGGCTGGACCTTGGAGACCCAGGGCAACTACAGCCTCCTGAGCGACTACCTGGCTCACAGCGGTCTCCGGGCCGCCTACCTGGCCGGGACGGACAACGCGGTGGACAGCGTGAGCACCACCCTGGCGCTCCCGGCAGGGGACCAGAACATCAGCCTCCACTTCTGGTGGCAGATCTTCACGGAAGAGACCGGCGGCGGCTACGACGGCCTCACCGTCCAGGTGTTGGACAGCGCCGGCAACCCCCTGAAGATGCTCTTCTCCGTGGGGGATCTCAACGCAGTGGACACCTGGCAGCAGGCCTCCCTGGACCTGTCCGAGTTTGCCGGGCAGACCATCCAGCTCAAGTTCCAGGGGCAGAGCGACAGCTCCCTGACCAGTGATTTCTTCGTGGACGATGTGGAGGTCACCGCCTGTGACATGTCCCAGTTGACCAACCGCATCTTCCTGCCCTTCACGTCCCGCTAGAAAGGATGGAACCGACCATGACCAACCAACATGCCAGCACTGATGCCAGCACCGATGTGTTCCCCAATGTGTTCCAGCGGGTTCGTCCCTGGCTCTTCTTCCTGGCCTTTGCCGCCATCCTCTTCGTGGGCTACACCGCCACGAACCTGGAGGCGTCGCCCGCTCAGTCCACTGTGCCGCCTATTGCCCTCAAAACGCGCTTGACCGGCCCCATCGACAGCACCTCCCCCACGGAGTGGGTGGTGGCCGGCATCACAGTCCACATCACCGCGGACACCCGCATCGACGAGCGGGCCCGCCAGTCCACCATCCCCGGCGGCTGGGCTCGGGTCATCGGCCAGGGGGACGGCCAGGGCGGGCTCATCGCCGCCCGCATCAAGATCCTGCCCCCCAAGCACTTCGTGGGTCTGCGAGGCCCCCTGGATGAGCTGACCGACACCGCGGTGGTGGTGGACGGCATCTCCGTGGCCCGCACGGTGACCACCAAGATCCTGGGCGATCCCCAGCCCGGACAGGACCGGGTGGACATCCGAGCCGCCATCCAGATCGACGGCTCCCTCCTGGCCCTGCGGGTCAAGAAGGTGGGCCCTCCTGACGACTTCGACGACGGCCAGCGGGACCGCACCGAGCTGAAGGGCGTGGTCCAGGAGATGACCGACGGCCCAGGCGTCTGGACCATCAGCGGCGTCCCCGTCACGGTGACGGACACCACCCAGATCAAACACCGGGTGGGCCCCATCATGGTGGGCTCCTGGGTGGAAGTGGAAGGCCGGGGCGACGGCCAGGGCGGCCTGACCGCCAGGGAGATCAAGAGCATCCCCATGCAGCGGCGCCACAAGCTGCAAGGCCCCCTGACCGAGCTCACCGACACCACCGTGGTGGTGGACGGCATCCCGGTGGACCTCTCGCCGGACGTGCGCATCAAGGGAGATCCCCAGCCCGGCCAGAAGGTGGAGGTCAAGGCCATCCTGCAGCCCGACGGCTCCATGCTCGCCTTCGAGGTGAAGCAGGAAGGCCGGGACGACGATGACCGGCCTGGCCACGAGGTCAAGTTCGGCGGCATCATCGAGTCCATGCCCGCCACCGGCTTCGACGGCGTCTGGGTCATCTCCGGACGAGAGGTCAACGTGGTGGAGGGCCTGACCGAGATCGACGAGCACAAGGGCCCGGCGGAAGTGGGGGCTCGGGTGGAGGTGGAGGCCATCCGCGAGGCGGACGGCGCCCTCACCGCCCTGGAGATCGAGGTGAAGAAGGACGGCGACACCGACGAAAACGACCACGGCCGCCGCTACGTGGAGTTCAAGGGCACGGTGGAGAGCCTGCCCGCCGGCGGCCTCATCGGCGCCTGGGTTGTGGACGGGCGCACGGTGGAGGTCTCCCAGCACACCCGGATCAAGCAGGAGAACGGGCCCATCGTCGTGGGCTCCCGGGTGGAGGTGGAAGGCTGGAAGCTGGAGGACGGCACCATCCAGGCCCGGAAGATCGAGTCCAAGGATGGAAACAACGACGATGAGGACCACGGCGCCAAGGTGGAGTTCACGGGCCACATCGTCTCCTTCCCCCAGGACCTGATCGGCGAGTGGACTATCGACGACGAGACGGTCATCGCCACCGAGGCCACCCTGTTCAAGCAGAAGGACGGCCCCTTCGAGGTGGGCGCCCTGGTGCAGGTGAAGGGTGTCCGCCAGAACGACGGCGCCGTCCTGGCCTTCACCATCAAGACCGAGAGCGGCGAGTGACGGCCACTCCTGACGGCTGCTGCTGACGGCCATCACTGACGGCCGCGGGCCATCGACAACAGAAAGCCTGCCCGGTTCCCGCGACCGGGCAGGCTGACAGACCCACACACGAATACACCCGCGATGCGTTGTTGACGAGGGGGCTGCTCCCAGGAGCGGTCCCCTCGCCGCGTCCCAGGAGGCTACCCGGCCTGCTCGGCCCAGAGGTTGCGCCAGCCATCCACCCGCACCCGCCAGCCCGGCGGAACCACCATGGTGGTGTCGAACTGGAAGATGACCGCGGGGCCCTCCAGCCGATTGCCTGGCCGCAGCCGCTCCCGCTGGTAGCAGGCCGTCTCCGTGGGCCCTTGGGCCTGGAACCAGACCGGCTTTCGGCCCAGGAAGGCCGGAGAAGCGTCCGAAGAGCCCTCCTCTTCCCGGGGGAAGGAGGGACGAGCCCCAGGACCCACCCCCCGGACCCGCACGGTCACCGCCTGGACCGGCTCCTGGGGCATGGCGTAGCCGTAGCGCTGGGCATGCAGCTGGTGGAAGGCGGCCACCGCCTGGGCCACCCCCTCCCCGGTCACGGGGAGGGCCAGGGGGACGGTCAGCTCGTAGCTCTGGCCCTGGTAGCGCATGTCCAGGCTGGCCTGGATCTGGGGACGCGCGATCCCCTCCGCCTGAAGCACCGCCCACACCCGCTCCGAAAGGGCTGCCACCAGGGCCTCCAGCTCCCCTGGATCCGTCAGGAGGCGATCGGCCTGGGCCAGAACCGCGTGGGAGACCTCGTGGACCACGTCGGCCAGGAGGAGCCCCAGGGCGCTGAGCACCCCAGGGTGGGGCGGCGTCAGCACCCGGCGCACGCCCAGGCTCTCCGCCAGCTCACAGGCGTGGAGAGGGCCGGCCCCGCCGAAGGGGATGAGGGTGAAGAGGCGGGGATCGTAGCCCCGCTCCACCGAGACCCGGCGCAGGGCCCGTTCCATGGTGGCGTTGGCCACCCGGATCACCCCCAGGGCCGCCTGGGCCAGGGAAAGGCCCAGCTCCCGCCCCAGGCGAGCCAGGGCTTCCCGGGCCCCGGCCTCGTCCAGCTCCACATCCCCTCGGCCGCCCAGGAAGTGGGCCGGATCCAGCCGCCCCAGGACCAGGTTGGCGTCGGTGACCGTGGGCTGGGTTCCTCCTCGGCCGTAGCAGACCGGGCCCGGCGCCGCGCCGGCGCTCTGGGGGCCCACCCGCAGCCCGCCCCCAGGATCCACCCGAGCCAGGCTGCCGCCCCCGGCTCCTACCGTGTGGATGTCGATGATGGGCAGGCGCAGAGGCAGCCCGGCGATCTCGCTCTCGGAGGTGCGGGGAACCTGGCCGGGGCAGAGGGCCACGTCCGTGCTGGTGCCCCCCATGTCGAAGGTGAGGAGATTGGGCGCGGGGTCGTCCAGGGCCTGCTGGGCCAGGGAGAAGGCCCCCACCACACCTCCGGCTGGCCCGCTGAGGACCAGGCGGGCGGGCTGCCGGGCGGCCTGCTCCAGGCCGATGGCCCCGCCGTTGGACTGCATGATGCGGATGGCTCGGCCGGGCAGAGAGCGGGAGAGCCGCGCCAGGTAGCGGCCCACCACCGGCCGCAGGTAGGCGTTGATCACGGTGGTGGCCGTGCGCTCGTACTCCCGGTATTCCGGCAGGATCTGGCTGCTCAGGGAGATGGGGATGCCAGGCAGTTCGCGGGTCAGGATGGCCCGGGCCTGCTCCTCGTGGGCCGGGTTCCGGAAGGAGAAGAGGAAGACCACGGCCAGGCTCTCCGGGGGATCCTGGGCCAGCTCCTGGGCCAGGGCGGTCAGCTGGGCCTCGTCCAGGGGACGGATCACCTGCCCGGTGGCATCCAGCCGCTCCACCACCTCCAGGCGCAGCTCGTCTGGGACCAGGGACGGTGGGCGCTGCTGGGTCAGCCGGTAGAGGTGGGGCCGGTTCTGCCGCCCGATGACCAGCACGTCCCGGAAGCCGGCAGTGGTGAGGAGAGCGGTGCGGGCGCCCCGGCGCTCCAGCAGGGCGTTGGTGGCCACCGTGGTGCCGTGGACCATCTCCCAGGCTGCGGCCTGGTCCAGGCCCAGCTCGGCCAGGCCGGCCACGATAGCCTGGCTCTGGTCCTGAGGCGTGGTGGCCCGTTTGTGGACGTGGATGCGGCCGTCCTGGAGGAGGACGAAGTCGGTGAAGGTGCCGCCCACGTCCACGCCGATGAGGGTGGGGCTGTCTGGGCTGGAGGCCGAAGTGGCGGTCATGGGATGTCCTCGATGGGTGGAGGGAGAGCCGGGTGGGTTGTCCTGGGCCTCGATGCGAGGGGGCTCGCCGAGAGTTCTCGCCAGGGATTCGAGCCGAGGGCTCCACCCCGCTGGCCGAAGGGGGAGATCGCGCAGGGGATGGCTGGAAGGCTCAGCGCACGTTGACCTGGGCCACCCACTTGACCTGGCGCAGGGCGTCGTCCGTCTCGCTGGGGACGATGAGCCGCACCAGCCCCTGCTCCCGGGAGAGGGGCCGGCCGTCCACCGCGTAGGCCAGGATGATGGGGCGGGTGACGTTGGGGTCGGTGAGCTCTCCAGCCAGCACCCGAGTTCCGAAGCCGTCCCCGCTGATCACCTCCACCTGGGACCAGTCGCCGGGGCAGTGGGCCTGGATCAGGTCCAGCAGGCGCGGGCCGGTGAAGGTGAAGGGGCCGGACGTCCCGTGGCCGGTGCTGACGATGAGGCAGTCGGGCACGGAGACAGCCGGCAGGGCGCGCAGGGCCGCCAGGGAGATCGGCTGAGCGGCCTGCCCGGGGCAGGTCAGCTGGAAGGTGGGATCGGGGCTGGGCGGGTGGGGGTTGGGATCGTGGCGGTGAGGGCGCAGGGGATCGCGCTCCTCCCGTCCCTGCGGTGCGCCGCCCTGATGGTGGGCCATGCCGGGATCAGCCTTTCGGCTCCGCGCTGAAACGCAGAGGGTAGCCGTGGGATTGAGCCATGCCATGGGCGGCTCGGACCAGGGCCTCCGCCTCGCTTCGGGGCCGGGTCACCACAGGGGATTCGCCCTGGGTGTGAGCGACCCAGGCCACGTGATCCGCCAGCTCCTGGGAGAGAACGAAGACGCTGCGCAGCACGTGGACGACGAAATCGTAGGGGGTCACATCGTCGTTGTGGACCAGGACCAGGTAGGGCGGTTCTTCCTGCACTTTGTGGCGAACGATAGGCTTGACGCCGGTCTGTCTCGATGCCATGGTCGGTTCTCTCGGGTCAACGTGGCGCTGGTTCGGGGCTGTCTCCGGGCTTCCGCCGCCCCACTTCCGACTGCCCGCTCTTCGTTTCCGCACGCTTCGCTTCCGCACGCTTCACTCCAGAGATCATACGCGGGAGCCTCTTCCCTGGCAAATTTTTTCTCCCATTTGGCCTCTTATCCCGTTTGACCCCCGATTGCCCCCCGACCAGCCATTTGACCCCGACCAGGATCGGGGATGCCGCCCAAGGCGCCTCGCCTCATTTGCCCTGGAAACGGGCCGGCCGCTTCTCCAGGAAGGCCCGAATGCCCTCCAGATAGTCCTGGGTGGCGAAGCAGGCGTCGGGGAGGGCCGTCTCGTCCGGGTTCAGGTCCAGCAGATCCGGCTTCTGGAGCAGGGTCTGGAGCATCTGCTTGTGCCATTTCTGGGTCAAGGGGGCCAACTGGGTCATGCCCAGGGCCAGGTCGTGGACGGCCTGGTCGATCTGCGCCAGCGGGAGGACCTGGTTGCAGAGGCCCATCTGCCGGGCTTCCTCCGCCTGGACCAGCCGGGCCGTGAGGAGGAGATCCAGGGTGCCGCCCACGCCCAGAAGATGCACAAAGCGCTGCATCTCGTTGTATCCGATGAGGGTGCCCAGCTTGGCCACGGGCATGCCAAAGACTGCGTTGTCCGCGGCCATGCGCAGATCGCAGTGGGCGGCCAACATGCAGCCCCCGCCCACGCAGTAGCCCTTCACCAGGGCGATGGTGGGCTTGCTCAGGCGCAGCAGGGTCTGGAGGGCCCGCTCCACCTTGGCGTTGTAGATCTTGGCCTGCCAGGGGTCGTGTCGCCGCTCCCGGAACTCCCGGATGTCACCCCCCGCGCTGAAGGCCTCCTGCCCGGCCCCCTGGAGCACCACCACCTGCACCTCCGGGTCCTGGTCCAGGTTGTGGCAGAGCTCGGTGAGCTGGCGCCACATCTCGAAGGTGATGGCGTTGCGCTGCTCTGGTCGGTTGATGGTCACCGTGGCGATGCCATCAGCCACGTTCAAGAGAAACTCCTGCATGGCGCTCTCCTCATCTGGAATGGCGCGGGTGCTGGAATGGGGCGGGGCCTTAGGATACTCGGGAGGAGCGGGCGCGTCAAGCCAGGATCCGGGGCGGAGGGGGCTGGGAAAATCGATTTGCCAAGCCCTTTCGGCCTATGCTATGATAGCCGTAACGCGGCCTTGCCGCGGATCCCCCATGCGCCGAGCTTTTCGGCATTCCCTTTTTCCTCGTGTCTCGGCTTCTGCCCCTGGCGGCCAGGCGGCGCTCCGCCTCGGCCAGCGAAAGGAGGTGGCCTCCCCCTGGATGTGTGCTTTCCCCGAGCGTGGGACGCTCCCCGTGCTTCCGAAACAGGGTTCGAGACCCTGACCTTCGCCTGTTTTGGCGGCGGATCCGCCAAGTTTCGCAACACGCTACGATCTATCTGGCCTTCTCGCGCGGACGGTATAGGCCCTGTGCCCGCTGGGGCGGACCGGAGACCTTGCTCGCCTCCGCTCCAGTGACCGAAGAGTTCTGCCGAGCGGGAAAGGCCCCACTGCCAAAGGAGCAAACCGTTTCATGGCAAGCGTAACCTACGATCATGTCTACAAGCGTTTCGGCGACGTGGTGGCGGTCAATGACCTGACCATCCACATCGAGGACAAGGAGTTCCTGGTCTTCGTCGGCCCCTCGGGCTGCGGCAAGACCACCAGCCTGCGTCTGCTGGCGGGCCTGGAGGAGATCTCCGAAGGGCGCATTCTCATCGGCGACCGGGTGGTGAACGACGTCCCGCCCAAGGACCGGGACATCGCCATGGTCTTCCAGAGCTACGCCCTCTACCCTCACATGACCGTCTACGACAACATGGCCTTCGGCCTGAAGCTGCGCAAGGTGCCCAAGGACGAGATCGACCGCCGGGTGCACGAGGCGGCCAAGATCCTGGGCATCGAGCATCTGCTGGACCGCAAGCCCAAGCAGCTCTCCGGTGGCCAGCGGCAGCGGGTGGCTGTGGGCCGGGCCATCGTCCGGGAGCCCCAGGTCTTCCTCTTCGATGAGCCTCTCTCCAACCTGGACGCCAAGCTGCGGGTCCAGACCCGGGCCGAGATCTCCAAGCTGCACAAACGGCTGGCCACCACCTTCATCTACGTGACCCACGATCAGGTGGAGGCCATGACCATGGCCACCCGCATCGCGGTGATGAAGGATGGCATCCTGCAGCAGGTGGACGAGCCCCAGGTGCTCTACGATCACCCGGCCAACGTCTTCGTGGCCGGCTTCATCGGCAGCCCCAGCATGAACTTCTTCGACGCCACCCTGGTGGAGAGCGACGGCAAGCTGGAGATCAACACCGGCGGCTTCCGCCTGGAGGTGCCCGAGGAGAAGGCCAAGCTCTGGCAGCCCCACAAAGGCAAAGAGGTGATCTTCGGCATCCGCCCCGAGGACATCCACGCCAAGCCCTTCGTGCCACCGGAGATCCTGGAGGCGGACATGACCGCCACCGTGGACGTGACCGAGCTCATGGGCAACGAGATCTTCCTCTACATGCTCACCAAGGACAACAAGCCCTTCATTGCCCGGGTGGATCCCCGGGTGCGGGTCCAGCCAGGGGACGAGGTGGAGCTGGCCGTGAACATGGCCAACGCCCACATCTTCGATCCCAAGACCGAGGAGAACCTGGCGGACTGACGTCGCCCCCTCATCGCCGCATGACCACAGCCGGGATCAGCAGCCATCTGCTGACCCGGCTGTTTGGTTGTAACCCCAACCTTCACCCATCACCTCCACACCAGAGGACAGACCATGACTATCTTCACCGAGTTCGACCTGATGCGGGAACTGCACCAATCCGGGGACAAGATCGTCCTGCTCGTGATGGACGGCCTGGGCGGGCTGCCCATGGAGAGCGACGGCCTCACAGAGCTGGAGACGGCCCACACCCCCCACCTGGACGCCCTGGCCGCCCAGGGAACCACCGGCCTGGCCATCCCCATCCGGCCCGGGATCGAGCCGGGCAGCGGCCCTGCCCACCTGAGCCTCTTCAGCTACGACCCGGTCCGCTACGAGGTGGGGCGGGGGGTGCTGGAGGCCCTGGGCATCGGCTTCGATCTCCAGCCCAACGACCTGGCCGCCCGGGGCAACTTCGCCACAGTGGACGAAAACGGCGTCATCGTGGACCGCCGGGCCGGGCGCATCAGCACCGAGGAGTGCATCCGCCTGACCAAGAAGCTCCAGGAGGCCACCGGGGATGTCCTGCCCGGCTACCAGATCTTCGTCCTGCCGGTGAAGGAGCACCGCTTCGTGCTCATCATCCGGGGGGAAGGGCTGGGCGGCAAGCTCACCGAGACGGACCCTCTGGTCACCGGCAAGAAGCCCCTGCCCGTCCGGGACGAGAGCGGCACGGAGGAAGGCCGGCGCACCGCGGCGCTGGTGAACCGCTGGATCGAAGCGGCCCGGAAGGTCCTGGCCGATGAACCCCGGGCCAACAGCCTCAACCTGCGGGGCCTCTCCAAGGACCCTCAGCTGCCCAAGTTCGATGAAATCTACGGCCTGAAGGCCGCGGCCATCGCGGTCTATCCCATGTACCGGGGCGTGGCCCGCCTGGTGGGCATGGAGGTGGTGGAGTTCACCGGGGACCGGCCCCAGCACGAGGTGGACGCCCTGGAGCGGATCTGGAACGACTACGATTTCTTCTTCGTTCACATCAAGAAGACCGACAGCTACGGCGAAGACGGCAACTTCGACGCCAAGGTCCACGAGATCCAGGCCGTGGACGAGCAGATCCCCCGCATCCTGGCCCTGCAGCCCGGCGCGCTCATCGTCACCGGGGACCACAGCACCCCGGCCAAGCTGCGCAAGCACAGCTGGCATCCCGTCCCCACCCTGCTCTGGAGTCCCCGAGCCATCCCGGACGCGGTGCAGCGCTTCGGGGAGCGGGCCTGCGCCGGCGGCCATTTCGGCGTCTTCCACGCCACCAACCTGCTGCCCCAGGCCATGGCCCACGCCGGCCGCCTGAAACGCTTCGGCGCCTGAACCGACGCTTCACCTTCCGGGAAGCTCGGCGCTTCCCGGAAGGCACGGTCCGCCCCGTCTCGGCATCCTGGGTGATTGACGCCGCGCCGTTCTGGGTCACAATTGGAAGCGAACTTGCCCATCATTCCCCGGAGGTGGTTTCTTCCCATGAACAGCGTTCCCACGAACCGACCGGCGAACCCAGCCGCACGCCCAGAACGACGCCTGCGCCCCGTCCTCGCCCTGCTTGCCCTGACCGCCGGCCTGCTCCTGGCCTGGTTCGGCCTGCTGAGCCTGACCCTGGCTCCGGCCCGGCCCCTGGCCGCGGCGGGCCCCGCCCAGGAAACGCCCCCCACGACCCAGGCCCCCGGCGGGGACATCATCGTGGACGGCGAGGTGGCCCATCCCCGGCTGACGGTGGCCGGCCGGGTGGTCTTCGACGCGCCGGGCTACCACCTGGGCCGCCCCCAGCTCAGTCCAGATGGCCGCCTGGTGGCCGTCAGCGTGGTCCCGGCAGGCGCGGAGACGGATCGCCTGGCCCGGGTCCTCCTCTTCCGCCGGGAGGACGGCCAGCTGCTGGATTCCCTCCCCGGCTACCTGCCCCGCTGGGACGAGAGGGGCCAGCGCCTCTTCCTGGAGCGACGGGCGGGCGGCCAGGTCCAGGAGGTGGCCGTGGAGCTGGAGACAGGCCAGGCCACGGTGCTTTCCACCCGCCTGGCCCAGCCCCCCGCCCGGCCCCTGGCCGCCAGCCAGGCCATCACCTACCCGGCCACCATCCGGGTGGCCCACCACCCGGCCAACACCTGCCGGGACCTGCCCGCCTACCAGGTGGAGGAGATCCCCTTCGAGGAGTACGTGGCCCGCTCCGTCCCCGCGGAGGTGCCCAGCAGCTGGCCCTTCCACGCCCTGGCCGCCCAGGCCATCGCCGCCCGCACCTACGCCTGGTATCAGATCCGGCAGGGGCGGGAGAGCTACGACGTCACCGACTGGGCCAACTTCCAGATGATGTGTGACGACCGCTACCCCTCCACGGACGCGGCGGTGGCAGCCACCGCGGGCCAGTACCTGAGCGCGCAGAGCGACGGGGAGCACGCCCCCATCATCGCCATGTACAGCGCCATCAACGGCCACCCCACCCGCACCAACCCCGACGTGGACTACCTCCAGGCTGTGCCGGACCCCTACTCCCTGGGCGAGACGCCGTGGGGGCATGGCTACGGCCTGAGCCAGTGGGGCGGTCAACGTCGAGCCCTGGACGGCCACACCTACCGGCAGATCCTGGGCCACTACTACAGCCGGGTGCATCTGCAGAGCGCCCTCACCCCTACCCTACCCGTGGCCGGCCTGCTGGGGATGGTCCCCGGCGGATTTGCACCCCGAGGCGGCTTCCGCTGGCGCACCCTGGCCCCCTACACCGCCATGACCAGCACCCTGGTGATCCGCAGCGACCAGGGCCTGACCCGCACGGAGCTGGTGACCATCACCCAGACGGTCACCCACACCACGGTGGTCACGGACAGCAACGGGATCACGGACACGGTGGTGGTGACTGAGACCAGCCTGGTGACCGAGACCCAGCTGGTCACCGGTCCGTTGACCCTCCAGGGCCGGGGCGGCGTCTGGCAGCACCCGCTAGCGCTGGCGGAGGGGGCCCAGGTGGTGGCCTCCCTCTGGCTCAGCGACACCCTCCAGGAGGAGATCACCCTGACCGTGGACAGCACGCCCCCGGGAGCGCCCAGCCTGACCCTGCCGGAGACGGTGGAGGTCCACACGGCCACGGTGACCGTGGGCAGCCCGGCCAGCACCACCCTGGGGCTGAGCAACGGCTGGCTCTGGCAGGGGGAGGCCCTGGTCCACGACCCGGGCAGCGGCGCCGCTATCTCGGACCCGGCCGCGGAGAACGGACAGAGCTGGGAGGCCCAGGCCGGGGTCCACAGCCCGGGCCTCTGGTACGGCCCCTACGCCAAGAATTTCCCGGCAGAGGCTTCCTACCGGGCCATCTTCCGACTGCGGGCGGGCGTCACCCCGGCCCAGCACCCCGGGGATCTCTGGCCGGACACGCCCATCGCCCGGCTGGAGGTCACGGACCAGGCGGGGACCCAGCTCCTGGGCCTGCGGGATGTCTGGCCCAGCGACTTCGTCACCTCCACCGAGTACGCGGCCATCCCTGTGGACTTCCACCTCTTCGAGCCGCCGGAGGGAGTGGAGTTCCGGGTGCGCTGGTACGGGACGATGGACCTGGCCCTGGACTCGGTGCGGGTCTGGCAGATCCGGGAGGGAGGCGTCACGGAGAGCTTCGCCTGGCCCCTGGCCACCGGGATGAAGAGCCCCTCGGTCCAGGCGGTGGCCTTCGACGCCGCGGGCAACGCCAGCCCGGTGATCAGCCGCACCACCACCGTGGTGGACGACGCGCCCCCTACCATCCACCAGGTCGCCGTGCCCGAGGGCTGGCAGACCGGGGAGGTCATCACCGTCTCGGCCACGGTCCAGGACTTCGGCAGCGGCCTGGATGTGACCCGAGGGAGCATCCTCCTGGACGGCCAGGAGCAGGCCGCCAGCTTCAGCCACCCGGAGGATCCCTGGCAGAGCCAGACCCTCCAGGCGGTGTTGACGGGGCTGGCCGATGGAGAGCACACGCTGCGCTTTCGGGTGGCGGACAAAGCGGGGTACGTGCAGGAGAGCGCGGTCTACACGGTGGCGGTGGACGCCAGCCCTCCCAGCGTGACGGCCACCACCTCCCTCACCGGGCCGAGCGGTTGGGTCAGCCAGACGGTCACCGTCACCCTGAGCGGGGAGGACGCCACCAGCGGCATGGCGGGCATCGCCTACGTGCTGGACGACGCGCCCTTCGTCATGTACCGCGCGCCCTTCTCCCTGACCCAGGAAGGGCTGCACACCATCCGCTACTGGGCCCAGGACCAGGCCGGGAACTTCAGCTTCAGCCAGTGGGCCTACGTGGGCATCGACTACAGCCCGCCCCAGGTGGGCCTGAGCCTCTATCCCATCAGCCCGGAACGGGCCCGGGTGGTCTGGTCCGGGGAGGATCCCCTGTCCGGGGTGGTGGCCTACGAGCTGGAGGTGCAGCGGGACGGCGGGGAGTGGAGCGCCCTCGCCTCGGCCTCCGAGGGGCAGGCGAACTCCCTGGAGCTGGACTTCCTGGGAGCGGAGGAGCTGAGCGTGCGGGTCCGGGGTGTGGACCGAGTGGGGCACTGGAGCGCGTGGCAGGAGGCGTCCACTACGCCGGTGGACAACTGGCTCTATCTGCCTCTGGTGACTCGGTGAGGGGGTGAGCGGAGGCGATTGGGAGGGGGTGAGGAGTAAGAAGTAAGGAGTGAGGAGCTGGAAGTGGGGAGTTGGGAGTGGGAAGTGGCGCCTGGGAGCCCGCTCACTCTTCCGCTTCTGCACCCATTGACCCTTCCTCCCCGTCCCCCAGCTCTCGGATCATCGCCTCCAGCTCCTGGTGATACCGGAGGACAAGCTCCGCGGCCCGCTCCGGGGTGGCGGCTTCCGCCCGGATCTCGAAGAAGGGATGCTCTGGGTTGGGGCCGATGTGGACCCACTCCTGGTCGCTCAGGCGGAGCTTCAAACCGTCGATGGTCTCCACGTCCGGGCCGTGGTAGCGCTGATTCAACACCCGCATGACCGCGGCCTTCAGCTCCCAGGGGCAGTCCACCCGGTCCTGGCGCAGGTGGAAGGGGGGCAGATAGGCCACCACCTCGCTGATGGCCATGCCCCGCCGGGCCAGGTACTCCAACAGGCGGGCCGTGGCCATCATGCCGTCCACCACCGGCTGAAAGTCGGGAAAGACGAAGTTGCCCGTGGTGTCCAGGGCCAGGAGCACATCGGGCTCGGTGGAGGCTTTCATCAGGCTGGGCAGGTCCGTCTTGGTGCGCAGGACCCGGCCCCCGTGCCACTGGGCGACGGTCTCGAAGGCGTTGGGCGCAGTGATGGGCACCGCCACGGCCCGGTCAGGGCTGGACCAGAGAGCCAGCTCGGCCATGAGCAGCCCCGCGGTGATGTTGTCCAGGGTCTCCCCCTTGTCGTCCACCAGGAAGATCTTCTCCCCGCCCACATCCAGCTTGATGCCCAGGTGCGCGTTCAGGGCGCCCACGATCTTGGCCATGCGCCGCAGATTGCGGTCGAACTGGTCCCGGAGCACGGCCAGTTTGCTCTCGTCCATGAGCGCGTTCAGGGGGATGGGGTCCGAGACCAGGTGGCTCAGGATCTGGGAGAGGGTGTCCGCGGCCAGGCCGTGGGAGTAGTCCACCACCAGCTGGATGTTGGCCTCCCGGATGGCCTGGGTGTCCACCTGGGCGAAGAAGTCGGCCACGTAGCGGCCGATGGGATCCGGTGCGTACTGGATGCGGCCGATCTCGTCCAGGTAGGCCCGGCGGAAGTCCTCCCGGAAGAAGTAGCGTTCGATGGCCCGTTCCGCGGAGGGGCTCAGATCCATGCCGCTCTCGTCCATGAAGCGGATGTCCACCACCCGTTGGTCGAAGGGGCTGAGGCGCACGTGGATGCCGGCGAAGGTGGAGGGATCCGTGCGCACGAAGTGCCGGGCCACCGGCACGGCCACGTTGCGCAGGTCCCAGACGTGGACGCCGGCGCTGGGCAGCCCGCTGATCAGCCCGCGCTTCAGCATGCGGGAGCTGCGGTGGGCGTCCCGGTTGATGGCCACGTATTGCCCCTTCTCCACGTAGGCGCCCAGGGCGCTGCCCAGTTTGGCCACAAAGTCCGGGGTCAGGTCCACGTTGACCACGCCGGTCACCCCGAAACGGCTGAAGAGAGAGCGGCGGGCGTGGCTCCCCCAGATGAGGCTGGAGCGCACGATGGCCCCGGGCTCCACCTGTTTGTCCGGCCAGAGCTTCACGTCGGAGTAGATGACGCAGTTCTCCCCCAGGATGCAGCGGTCTCCGATGACTGCCCCCTCGTAGGCCACCGCGCCGGTCTTGATGCTGCACTGGCGGCAGACGATCACCCCCCGCAGCTCGCAGGATTCCCCCACGTAGTTGTTGCGCCAGAGGACGCACCGTTCCAGGCGGCTGTAGTTGTCGATGACCGTGTAGTCCCGGATCACCGCGGGGCCGTGGACGGTGACGCCAGCCTTGATCTTCACCTCGTTGCCCAGGTAGACCGGGCCGATGATGTTGGCGTCCGGGGCGATCTCCACCCGCTCCCCCGCCCAGACGCCTGGCCAGAGGGGTTTGCCCAGCGGCTCGGGCAGCTTGATCTTGCCCTGGAGCAGATCCGCGTTGGCCCGCATGTACTCGCTGATGTTGCCCACGTCGCACCAGTAACCCTGGGCCACGTAGCCGTAGAGGGACAGCCCCTGGGCCAACATCTGGGGAAAGAGCTGGCTGGCGAAGTCGTAGGGCTGTCCCTCAGGGATCAGGTCGAGCACTTCCGGCTCCAGCACGTAGATGCCCGTGTTCACCGTGTCGGAGATCACGTCGCCCCAGTCCGGCTTCTCCAGGAACTGGACGATGCGCCCCTCCTCGTCGGTGACGATCACCCCGTACTCCCGGGGATTGGCCACCGGATAGAGGGTCAGGGAGGCCATGGCCTGGCGCTCCCGGTGGCTCTGGACGATGGCCATGAGGTCGAAGTCGGTCATGGCGTCCCCGGAGATGACCAGGAAGGTCTCGTCCAGGTACTGGGCCGCGTTCTTGACGCTGCCGGCCGTGCCCAGGGGCGTCTCCTCCACCACGTAGGTGAGGTTCATCCCCAGGCTCTGGCCGGCGCCGAAATAGTCCTGGATGACGGTGGGCATGTACTGGAGGGTGACCACCACGTCGGTGATGCCGTGGCTCCTCAGGAGCATGAGGATGTGTCCCATGACCGAGCGGTTGCCGATGGGCACCAGGGGTTTGGGGCGTCCGATGGTCAAGGGGCGTAGCCGGGAGCCCTCTCCGCCTGCCATCACCACAGCTTTCACGGTTCCCCCTCCTTTGTTCGGTGAATGGCCGTCCAGTGGATGGCACTCGTTCGGTGGATGGCTGTCAATCAGCGGCTCGACACGTTCGGCAGCGGCGGCCTCGGCTCAGCGGAACGCCGCTGCAGGTCAAATGGGTGGCCAGGGGAAATTGCGCTGGTAGGGCAGGGGCGCCGGGAAGCATCCCCGCTCCAGGAGGTGCTCCAGACGCTGGGCCAGGGCCGCCAACTCCCCGACGCTGAGAAGCGGGGCCAGATCCCGGCGCAGGGGCGAGGTCGGCGCGGCCAGTTCCTGGGCCAGGGCCGCCAGATCCGCCAGGAGGGGCTCTGGGATGGGCTGGTCGCTGAACTCCCAGATCACCGTGCGCAGCTTGTACTCCTGGTGGAAGCAGATGCCATGGTCGATGGCCCAGAGGCGCCCGCTGGCGTCCACCAGGCAGTGGCCGCTCTTGCGGTCCGCGTTGTTGACCACGAAATCGAAGAGGGCCAGGCGGCGCAGGGCCGGCAGATAGCGGGCGTTCTCGCGGATGGCGAAGTAGTGCTGGTTGGGGTCGTGGTGGACGAAGAACTGGAGGCTGCCGGGCCCCCGAGGGCCCTGGCGCAGCACGGTGGGGGGAACCAGATCCCAGCCCAGAGCCTGGCTGACCCGAAAAGCCGCCACCTCTCGCAGGTGAAGGGTGCCCCTGGGGAAGTCCCAGAGAGGGGTCTCGCCATCTCGGGGCTTGTAGACCGCCGGGATCTCCAGGCCGTGGTAGCGCAGCAGGACCAGGAAATTGTAGTTGGAGCTGTAGGGCAGCAGGCCCTGCTCCTCCAGCGCGCCGTGGCTCAGGGCCTGGAGCACCCACTCCACCGTCACCGGCTGGGTGGAGGCCGGATCGTCCTGGCCCGGATCCGAGGCGGGGGGCGGCGCGGAGGGATCCGGGTCGCGGTCCGGTTCAGGGGTGTGGGGCCGAGGTGTGGGCATGGGACGGGCAGGCGGGCATGTTCAGAGGGCCAGGGGCCGGGAGTGACCATTGGAGCGGGGGCAGAAATGGCCTTCCGGGTCCATGGGCTCGCCGCACAGTGGGCACTCAGGGCGCCCTGCCGCCACCACCTTCAGGGCGTGCTGGCTCAAGGCCAGCATCTGCCCCCGGGTGGCGAAGAACCGAGCTTTGGGAATGTTCATGTCCGGCGAAGGGAAGATCTCCTCCGCCCCTTCCTCCAGGATCACCGGGGCCTGCACCACCAGGACCATGCGATCCCGGGCTTCGTCGTAGCCCAGGCCAATCTGACCCACCCGAAAGGCTGGATCCAGGGGCTCCTCCAGGTGCAGATTGGTCGCTTCCGGGGTGGCCGGGGGCAGATCCGGCTTCATCTGCTTCAGTTCATCCAACATCTGCATGATGCTGGCGGCCAGCGCGGCCACCTGCTGCTTCTCCAGGACCAGGCTGACCGTCTCCGTCCCTTGGCGGGCCTGGAGGTAGAAGGTGCGCCGACCCGGCTCGCCCACGGCGTCGGCCACGATGTGCTGCACGGAGTGGAAGTCGTAGGTGAAATGGATGCTCATGGTGGGCCTGTATCAAGGTGTGTCACGGATGGAATCCTGGGGGTGACCGAACGGGTGCCTGTGCGGATGTCAACAGAATGGCCGAAGAATGGCCGATCCCCCTCTGCCCCACCGGCTAGGTGGCAGATCCGCCCAGCCCTGGGTCCCGCCCATCCTGGCTGGCGGCTGACGGCTCCTTCGCCAGCTCTTCCGACGCCTGCTCCTGGCCCTTCTCCTCCAGCTTGATGCTGGGGATCTGGCCCGTGTCGTTCACCCGGAGGATGCGCGGCCCGAAGCGATGGAAGGCCACCACGCTGACGGAGGCCGGCTCGATGCTCAGGCGCTGGAAGAGATCCAGAGGGACGCCCAGGTAGTAGGCCAGGCTGGTGCGCACCACATCCCCGTGGGTGAAGACCGCGAGGATCTCCCCGGCATGCTCCTGGCGCAGCCGCTCCAGGGTGTCCACCGCCCGGTTCTGGACCTCCCGCAGGCTCTCGCCCCCGGGGAAGCGAAAACCGCTCGGGTAGACCTGGACCAGCCGCCACTCTGGTTGCTTGGCCAGCTCTTTCAGGTCGCCCCCCTGCCACTCCCCGTAGTCCACTTCCAGGACCCCCGGCTCTGGCTGGACGGGCAGGCCCAGGGCCTGGGCCAGGGGGGCTGCGGTCTCCATGCAGCGCTCCAGGGGGCTGGAGTAGACGGCGGAGATGGGCAACCCGGCCAAGCGCTCCGCCAGCTGCCGGGCCTGTTCCCGACCCCGGTCGTTCAGGTGCACCCCGGGGGTGCGACCAGCCAACCGATGGGAGGTCACCCATTCGTTTTCGCCGTGTCGGATCAGGAGCAAGTAGGTCATGGGCCTGTGGTGAGGTGCTGGGCAGGCTCGGCGGAGGAGGCTGCGTCCGTCTGGGACCGATGGTAGCACGGATCCTCGGGTCATGAAAGGGAGGTGGATTACCGTTGCGATCCTGCTTTCAGTCTAGCACAAATGGGGGCAAAGGGACAGCCGCAAGATCGGATGCGCATGGCCGTCAGCCGGTCTTCGTTGCCCAGAGATCCTGGGTATGGTACAATTTCGCAGAAACCTACCCGCTCCCCCGCGCCAGGAGGTATCCGTGTTCCGCTTCACAGCAAAAAATCTTGCTGGGACCCTCCGGGCCACACGCGCTCTCCGGGGCAAGACGGCTTTCACCCTGGGAGGGACCGTGGCCCTGCTCCTCGCGATCGGCCTGCTCCTGGGGCCAGTGACCAGGGCCCAGGCCGCCCCGCCAAAGGGAGGCCCCACCCCGGAAGTGGGCGCCCCGCTCTTCGCCCTGGGCTGCAGCGAGCTCATCGTCAACGGCGGCTTCGAGACGAACGCAGGCTGGGAGCTCTTCGGCGACCCGTCCCCGGCCTACACCACCGCACCGGTCTACTCCGGGGCCCGGGCCATGCGCCTGGGCATTGTGGAGCCGCCCAACCAGGCCGGGATGAACGGCGTCCGGCAGACTGTGGCCATCCCCGCCTCCGCGGGCAGCGTGGTCTTCGGCTTCCGCTACTACTCCCAGCACGAGCCCAACCCCGGCAACGACCGCCAGATCCTGGACATCTTCGACGCCACCACCGACACCCTCATCCAGCGGGTCTGGGATGAGCTGAGCAACGACCAGGAATGGCGTTTCCTCCAGCTCGACTTCTCCTCCCTGGCCGGGCGCACCGTCCGCATCCAGTTCAGCGTGGTCAACGACGGCGGCGGGGGCGCCACCGCCCTCTTCCTGGACGACGTGAGCCTCCAGGCCTGTGACATCGAGGGCTCAGTCACCCCCACCCCCACGCCCACCAGCGGCATCTCCATCATCCCCACGGCCACGCCCACCCCCACCGGGACGCCGCCCACGGCCACCGCCACGCCCACCTGGACACCCACCCCCACCCAGACGCCGGTGGCCACCTTGCCCGCCGGCTGCGTGACCAACACCATCGCCAACGGCGGCTTCGAGAGCCCGGACTTCTTCGGCTGGATCCCCGGGCAGGACCCGGCGCCGCCGGTGATCGTGGGGGAAAGCCCCCACAGCGGTCTGCGCGCGGTTCGCCTGGGCAATCCGCCTGGGCCGGGCACCCGGAACGTGGTCTCCTACTCCTCGGTCCGGCAGCTGATCACCCTGCCGGCCACGGCTGGCTCGGCCTCCATCAGCTGGTGGCACCGCTCCCTGAGCCAGGAGCCGGACCTGGCCACCCCCAGCCGCTGGCAGGACCGCCAGGAGTTCATCCTCCTGGACCCGGCCCTGCGCACGGTGGCCATCCCCTACCGGGTGCGCCAGAACCGGAACGTCTGGGAACGGGAGGAGATCGACCTGACGCCCTACCTGGGGCGCACCCTCTACATCTATTTCAACGCCTTCAACGACGGCAACGGGCTGCGCACCTGGATGTTCCTGGACGACGTGAGCCTGACCGTCTGCTACGCCACTCCCCTGGCCACGTCCACGTCCACGCCCATGCCCTCGCCCACGCCCACCTTCACCCCCACGGGCTCGGTCTCCGACGGCGGGGCCATGGCGGCCACAGCCACCCCCACCCCGGAAGTGGGCATCGCCGCGGCGCCCACCGAGGAGGGGACAGGCTTCACGGTGACGGTCGGGGCCGTGGTCGTGGTGGGGGCGCCCACCACGCCGGCCATCGTGATCAGCTCCCCCACAATCACCCCCACCACGACGACCACGCCAGCCCCCGAGGGCGAGGCCAGCCCCCTGGAGCAGATCGGCCAGTTCATCACCCAGTACGCCCTCACCTGCGTCCTCGGGCTGCTCCTCGTCGCCCTGGCCATCGGCATCTTCTTCTGGTTCATCCAGCAGCGGAGGGAGGGGGGATCGTAGTTCGTTCCGGCCCCTTTTGCCGGCCCTTTTTGGAAGAAAGCGTACTTGCCGGAACGTGGCTTTTCCGCTATGCTATTTGTAGCGAGTCGTTTGGCGCCGCTTGGAGTCAGGGCAACCACCCCAACGGCGCTTTTTCTTTGCGGAACATCAGCCCGGGCCAGCCTTCTGCCGGGAGAGGAAGGAGATCGCCATGAGCCTCAGCCCTTGCGCCCAGCCCACAACCGACCCTCTGGACATCCCAGCGGAGGGCGACTGTCCCGCCCAAACCCAGCCCAGCCAGCCCCTGGCGCGCACCGTCTACGGACCGGAAGCCGCCCAGGATGGCTTTCAGGTCCTGGCGCCGGAATGGAACAGGCTCTTGGCCCAGAGCCGGTTCAACAGCCTCTTCCTGACCCACGAGTGGCAGACCACCTGGTGGGCGGAGCTGGGGGACGGTGAGCTCTGGATCCTGGCCTTCCGCACCCCGGAGGAGGGCAAGCTGGTGGGCATCGTGCCCCTCTACCGGGTGCTCCAGGAGGAGGGGGAGGAGGCGGGGCAGTTTCACTTCCACTGGGTGGGCTGCACGGAGGTCTCCGACTACCTGGACGCCATCATCGCCCAGGGATGGGAGGACGCGGTCTACGCCAGCCTGCTGGAGTGGCTGGGCAGCCCGGAGGCGCCGGAGTGGCATCTCCTGGACCTGTGCAACCTGCCCGAGGAGAGCCTGACCTACCGCTGCCTGCCCCGCCAGGCCGAGAGCCGGGGCTTGAACGTGCAGGTCTTCCAGGAAGACGTGGCCCCCTACATCCCCCTTCCTCTCCACTACGACGACTACCTGATGAACCAGGTGGACAAGAAGCAGCGCCACGAGATCCGCCGCAAACAGCGCCGGGCCCTGCGGGAGAACCAGGTGCGCTTCTACTTCGTGGGGCCAGAGGACGATCTGGAGCAGGAGGTGGCGGATTTCATCCGCCTGCAGCGCATGAGCAGCCGGGACAAAGAGGAGTTCATGACCCCCACCATGCAGCGCTTCTTCCTGGCCATCGCCCGGCGCATGATGGAGATGGGGACCCTGCGCCTGGCCTTCCTGACCCTGAACGGGGAGAAGGCCGCGGCCTATTTCTCCTTCGAGTACAACCGGCGTTTCCTGGTCTACAACTCCGGCTACCACACGGGCGAGCTGGCCCGCTACAGCCCAGGATGGGTGCTCCTGGCCTACCTCATCCAGTACACCATCGCCGTGGGCTGCCGGATCTTCGACTTCCTCCAGGGGGACGAGGAGTACAAGTACCGGTTCGGCAGCCAGGACTACAAGGTGATGCGGGTCCTGGTCCGCAACCCCAGGCCCCAGCCTTGACCCCCAGGGCCAAAGCGCCCGCTAGCCCCCTGCCTCCTCCAACCCGTCCGGCAGCGTTCCTGGGACTACCACCGTCTCCTCGTTGCGGATGCGCACCAGCCCAGGATGCCCGCCCGGGGCCCGGCTCACGAAGCGCCGCCGGGTGACGGCCACAGGCACGGCCCGCTCCCCCCGCTGGCTGGAGTGGTAGGCCGCCAGCCGGGCCGCCATGCGCACCGTCTCCGGGCTCACCGCCTGCCCGCCGCTGCGGATGACCACGTGGCTCCCCGGCGCGTCCCGCACGTGCAGCCAGAGATCCTCGCCCTTCGCCTCGCCAAATGTGACCCGCTCGTTCTGTCGGGCGTTGCGCCCCACCAGGATGGTGAACCCCTCCGGGCTGCGGAAACGCAGCGGCCCACCCGTCGTCCCGCCCTTGGCCGGACGGCGTTTTCGTTCCGGGCGCAGGAAGCCGGCCCGGCGCAGCTCCTCCTCCACCTGGGCGATCTCCGGCTGGTTGCCCGCCAGGGCCAGATCGCTCGCCAGCTGGGCCAGGAAGGCCTGATCCGCCTCCAGCTTGGCCCGACGTCGGGGAATGAAACGGGCCGCCCGCTCCAGCTTGGCCGCCCGACGGAAGAGGCGCTCCGCCTGCTCCACCGGGGAGCGGTCCAGGTCCAGGGGGATGACCAGCCGCTCCTCCGGGCCCAGCTCCACCACCAGCTCCCGTTGGCCGGGCTGGATCCGGCTGGCCAGGGCCAGGAGCCACTCGGCCTGGGTCCGCAGCTCCTCCGGTTCCCCGGGCCGGGGCTCGTCCTGAGCCAGGGCCGCCAGCTGCCGCCGGATGCGCTTCTCCGCCTGGCGGATGAGTTGGGCCACCCGGTTGCGCTGCCCCGCGTAGGGGTCCGACGAAGCCGCCTGCTCCTGGCCTCCCTGGGCAGTCCGGGCTGCGAAGTAGCGTGCCACGGCCTGGCTGACCCCCGGGGTGGGCTGAAAGCGCCCCAGGAAGTGGAGGCGGTAGGGGGCGAAGGCCAGGGGCTGCCCGGCCTCGTCCAGGGCCACTCCGGGCTCCCAGCCTCCGCTGCGCGTGGGCTCCCAGAGCTCCTGCAGGGCCTGGACCACCGCCAGGACCGGGGCGTCTCGGGCTGGCGTGTCCGGATGGCCGGTGGCCCGCCAGGCCGCCTCCCGGGCCAGGGTGGGGCTGGTCCCGGCCAGGCGCTGCACCAACACCCGCCACAGGGGCTCCTCCGCCTCCAGGAAGCGGGCCAGCTCCTCGTAGTAGCCGGGCCGGCCGTCGTCCAGGGGCGGCAGCTTGGCCTGGGGCGGCGGGGGCGTGTAGGGGTGACGGGGCAGGATGATCCGCCGGGCCTGCTCCCCGGCCGGCGCCCGGCGCAGCGCGTCCAGGACGATGCCCCCTGGGCCCAGGAGGATCAGGTTGCTCCGCCGGCCCATGGGCTCGGCCACCAGGGTGGCGGTCCCCTGCTCCGGGTGGTCGAAGTGGAGGGTGAGGATCCGTTCTGTGGGCTGGGGCTGCTGGATGGCCTCCAGGCGCGCCCCGCGCACGAACTTGCGCAGCAGGAGCAGCAGGGGTGGCTGGCGCTCCGCACCCCGGCGCAGGCGGTGGGGGACCAGGTGGATTCGGCTGGCCTGGGGGTGGACGGAGAGGAGCAGGTAGCGACGCTGGCCCTGGGCGTAGATCTCCAGGCCCAGGCTCTGGTCATCGGGCATGAGGAGCCGCTGCACCCGGCCGGGGATGAGGGTGGCCGCCAGCTCCGCCTGGACCGCGGCCAGGGTCAGGGCGTCAAAGTGCATGGCCTGGCTCCGGTTCCGGGTCCTGGGGCTGGAGGCCCTGCTGCCGCCAGGCCCGGGCCATGACAGGCTCCCGTTTGGCCATGGTGCCCCCAGCCGCGAAGTAGCGGCACAGGCTCTCGTACCAGTCCCGCTTGCCACTCATGGCCTGGTAGGCGGACTCCAGCTCCTCCGGGGTGAAGGTCTCCGGGTAGCGGTTCTCGAAGAAACAGAGCTCCTGAGGGACGCGGGGACGCAGGTCGGGGATCTTGGCCGGGTCCGGGACGCCGATGCAGAGGCCGTAGAGGGGCAGGACGCCCTGGGGCAGGGCCAGCAGCCGGGCGATGACGTCCGTGTTGTTCTGGACCCCGCCGATGTAGCAAGTGCCGTAGC
>Ga0256841_1000845_pt1 | contig 29001 bp, 18 predicted proteins | sample 356308metaG_FD_185971 | JGI IMG/M metagenome (GOLD analysis project Ga0256841, IMG submission 185971) | Hydrothermal vent microbial communities from Mid Atlantic Ridge, Atlantic Ocean - 356-308 | ecosystem: Environmental > Aquatic > Marine > Hydrothermal vents | place: Atlantic Ocean: Mid...
ATGCTGGCCCGGATGCCCCGGTAGAAATTGGGCAGATGGAATTTCTCGTTGGGCGCGTGCAGGTTGTCGTCCGGCAGGCCGAAGCCCATGAGGATCACCGGCGCGCCCAGCACATCCTGGAAGAGGGCCACGATGGGGATGCTCCCGCCCTCCCGGGTGAAGAGGGGCGTGGCCCCGAAGCTCTCCTCGTAGGCCCGGACCGCCGCCTGCATCTGGGGCACGTCCAGCTCCACCAGGGCCGGCAGCCCGCCCCCCAGATCCTCCAGCGTCACCCGCACCGTGGGCGGCGCGATGGCCTCCAGGTGATCCCGCAGCAGCTGATAGACCCGCTCCGGCGTCTGGTCCGGGACCAGGCGGCAGCTGATCTTGGCCTGGGCCTGGCTGGGGATGACCGTCTTGAACCCCTCCCCTGTGAAGCCGCCCCAGATGCCGTTGATCTCCAGGGTGGGCCGGGCGCCGGTCCGCTCCACCGGGGTGAACTCCGGCTCCCCGTAGAGGGCGGGGACGCCGGTCTCGGCCAGGGCTTCCTCCTCGCCGTAGGGCACCCGGGCCAGGAGCTCCCGCTCCTGCGGGGTGAGGGGGCGCACGTCGTCGTAGAAGCCGGGCACGGTGATCCGGCCCTGCTCGTCGTGGAGGCTGGCCAGGAGCTCGGCCAGGGCCTGGTTGGGGTTGTGGACGATGCCGCCGAAGCTGCCGCTGTGCAGGTCGCTTCGGGGCCCGGTCACCGTGAGCTGGCCGGCCCAGAGCCCCCGCAGCCCGTAGATGATCACCGGCTGGGTGGGGGAGAGGATGTGGCTGTCCGAGATCAGGCAGACGTCCGCGGCCAGCTTCTCCTGGAGCTGGGGGAGCATGGCCATGAGGTTGGGGCTGCCCACCTCCTCCTCGCCTTCCACGATGAACTTCACGTTCACCGGCAGGCGGCCCGCTGTGGCCAGCAGGGCCTCCACCGCCTTCACGTGGATGAAGACCTGCCCCTTGTCGTCCGCCGCGCCCCGGGCGTAGAGGTCCGGGCCCTGGGGACCCTCCTTGACCGTGGGCTCGAAGGGGGGCGTCTCCCACTGCTCCAGGGGGTCCACAGGCTGGACGTCGTAGTGGCCGTAGACGAGCACCGTGGGCTTGTCCGGTCCGGCGTGGAGCCAGTCCGCGTAGACCAGGGGGCGCCCCTCCGTGGGGATGAGGGTCGCGTGCTCCAGGCCGATGGCCTGCAGGTGATCCGCCAGCCACCGGGCCGCCCGGACCACGTCTTCCCGGTGTTCGGGCAGGGTGCTGATGCTGGGGATGCGCAACCACTCCTTGAGCTGCTCCAGCTGGCGCTCTTGGGCCTCTTCCAGGTAGCGTTCCAGGGCTTCCGGGTTCATGTTTCCTCCTGTGGGGTGATCCGTGGGGTGTGCCGCTGCAGCCAGGATCGGGCCTGGCCTTCCTGGACTGCACTATAAACCAAAACCGTCGAAAGTCAATCTGACCGCCCAGCCCTTCGGCCTGCTTTTCGTTCGGGCCACGAAGGAGCTACGTTCCCTGTACGAACCCTCTGCACCGGCCGTTTTCTGTGGCCGCGCCTGTTGCTGGCCCAGGCTCCTTTGTGTATACTGGCAAGGGTGTGTACACTGGCGGACGTGCACTCTCGTTCCGCATTGCGCGCTTCTTGAGACCTTTCCTCGTCCCGTTGTTTTATTGCTTCTGCTTCACTGCTTCGCTTGTCCACCCGGCTTGTTCACCCGCAGGTGGAATCGCCCCTCCTCCCGTCCATGGGCCAAGGAATCCCATTGCCAACCCGCGGATCGGGCAGTATGGTGGCAGCAAAATCGGCTGCCGGGTTCGTCTTCCCATGAACCTCGAGGACTCTGCCTCATCTGTCTCTGGCCCGTCTATCCCGTGACAACCGTCTAGCCTAGGAGTTTCCCATGTTCGCCAAAACCCTGGCCAACCTCTTTCTCATCGCCAGCCTCCTCCTCTCCCCCGCCCTGGCCACGGCCAGCCCGCCCCGCCTGGCTCCCAGGGCCCGCCCCCAGGAGAGCCAGGCCGGCGTCACCACCTTCCTGACCGGTCCTGTGACCTTCAACATGACGCCCTCCCAGGCCCAGGCCGATCCCGTGGCCGCCGCCCGCCAGGTGCTGACGGAGCAGGCCGCCCTCTTCGGCATCCAGGACGTGGACAGCGAGCTGGCTCTGGTGGAGGAGTGGAGCGATAGCCTGGGCCAGCACCACGTCACCTTCCAACAGGTCTACAGCAACACCCAGGTCTACAACGCCCTGGTGAAGGTCCATCTGGACCTCTCCGTGCCCCAGGCGGTGGCCATCAGCAGCGGCTTCGTCCCGGGCATCAGCCTGGCCCAGGTGATGCCCCAGGTGAGCGGATCCCAGGCCCTGGCCACTGCCCAGAGCGCCCTGCCCGGGGCCCAGATCGCCGAACCGCCCCGCCTGGTCATCTACCCGGGGACGGGCAGCCAGCGCCTCTCCGCAACGCCGCGCCTGGCCTGGCTGGTGGAGCTGCGGGAGAGCTCCATCCCGGCCCGCAACGTCTACGTCATCGACGCCCTCAGTGGCGTCCTGATCGATGTCATCGAGAGGCTGGACCGAGCCGAGAACCCAGGCCGGTCCCAGGGGATCGCCCAGGAAACACCCCCGCCCTGGCCCTACAGTCCGGACCAGGTGCTGGTGCGGGTCAAGCCCGGCGCCCAGGTGGCCCGCCTCGCCCAACGAGCCAGCCGCCGCATCCTGGGGGAGTGGCTCCAGGTGCCGGTGAACCCAGGGGAGACGGCTCTCCAGCTCCTGGAGGCCCTGCGAGCTGACCCGGGCGTGGCCCAGGTGCAGCTGGACTATGTCTACCAGCTTAGCCCCAGCCAGCGGATCCCCGCGGATGAGGGCCAGATCAACGCCCAGTCCACCATCCCCAACGACCCCCACTACAGCTTCCAGTGGCACATCCCGCCCATCCAGGCCCCAGACGCCTGGGACCGCACCACCGGGGCCAACGTCACCGTGGCCGTGGTGGACACAGGCATCTCCCAGGGGGGTGAGGACCTGGACTGTCACACCTTTGTGGACGATTTCAACGCCATCACCGACAGCAGCGGGCCCGGCGTGGCCACGGACGACAACGGTCACGGCACCCACGTGGCCGGCACCATCGCCCAGTGCACTAACAACGGCGTGGGGGTGGCGGGCGTGGCCTACAACGCCCGCCTCATGCCGGTCAAGGTGCTGGACGCCAACGGCAGCGGCCTCACCTCGGACATCGCCCAGGGCATCGACTGGGCCCGGAGCCACGGCGCGGACGTGATCAACCTCTCCCTGGGCATGGACTGCCAGGGGGTGGGGAACGGCGCCTGGCCTGACTGCTCCGATTCCGTCCTGGACACGGCCATCGAGGCCGCGGTGGATGCTGGCGTGGTGGTGGTGGCCGCGGCCGGCAACGCCAACCAGTCCGTGGTAGGCTACCCGGCCAACCACCCAGACACGATCGCCGTGGGCGCGGTGGACTACGCCCTGAACAAGGCCCCCTACTCCAGCTACGGGGACGCCCTGGACGTGGTGGCCCCTGGCGGAGACACCAGCGCGGACCTGAATGGGGACGGCTACGCGGACGGGGTGCTTCAGGAAACCTTCGACGGCAGTGACTGGGGCTACTGGTTCTTCCAGGGCACCTCCATGGCCACGCCCCACGTGGTGGGCGCGGTGGCCCTGCTGCGCTCCTTTGCTCCCGGCGCCACGGTCAGCCAGATCCGGGACGTCCTGCGCTCCACGGCCCAGGATCGGGGCGCCAGCGGCTTCGATCCGGTCTACGGCTACGGGCTGATCCAGGTGAACGCGGCCCTGGACGCTCTGGCCAGCGGCGGCTCCACGCCCACCCCCACCCCCACGGCCACAGCCACGCCTCCCCCCACACCTACGCCCACGGCCACCCCGTCGCCCACGCCCGGCGCCAGCCCCATCACCGACCTGCAGCTGACCAGCGATGGCCCCACCCCGCTGGGAGACACCACCACCTTCACCGTCTCGGTGACCGGCGGCCAGCCCATGAGCCTGGTCCTGGACTTCGGCGATGGCGGCAAGACCCTGGGTTCTCTGGACGCGTCCGCGGCGGGCCGCAGCCCCGGGGTGGGCCCGGCCATTGTCGGCGGGGAGGAGGCGAGCCCCGGGGCCTGGCCCTGGATGGCGGCCTTGATCTCGGCCTCGGCCACGGATGCCTACCAGGGCCAGTTCTGTGGCGGCGCGCTGATCCTGCCCAACTGGGTCCTCACCGCGGCCCACTGCGTCAACGGCGCGGATCCCGCCAGCATCCACGTGGTGCTGGGCCGCCATGACCTGCGCACTTCCGACGGCGAACGGATCCCAGTGGACCAGATCGTCCAGCACCCGGACTACAACCCCGCCACCACCGATTCGGACCTGGCCCTCCTTCACCTGGCCCAGCCCTCCCAGGCGCCCACCCTGCCGGTGGTGGGCCAGGGGGACAGCGCCGGGCTGACCACGCCCGGGGTTCTGGCCATGGTCACCGGCTGGGGGGACACCCGGGAACAGGGGGTGGGCACCTATCCGCCCACCCTGCACCAGGTGGGGGTGCCCATCGTCTCCCAGAGCGCCTGCACCGGGGCCTACGGCTCGAGCATCACCGGCAACATGATGTGTGCGGGCTACCAGCAGGGGGGGAAGGACTCCTGCCAGGGGGACAGCGGGGGGCCTCTGATGGTCCCAGACCAGGCGGGCACAGGATGGGTCCAGGCGGGTATCGTCAGCTGGGGCTACGACTGCGCCCTGGCTGGCTACTACGGCGTCTACACCCGGCTCTCCCAGTTCCGCACCTGGATCGAAGGCCAGGTGGGGCCGCTAGACGGCCCCGAGGCCACGGTGACCTTCGCCCACGGCTACGTGGAGCCGGGCAGCTTCACCGTCACCGTGACGGCCACCAACGCGGTGAGCACCGTGGTGGACTCCCTGGTGGTGACCGTCCAGCCGGCCAGCAACGGCACGCCTGCCCTGCGCACCTCCACCGCGGAGAACGGCTACGACGTCCCCGGCACGGTGGCCCGCACCAACCAGGGGGCGGCCACCGGAGACGCGGACGTGGATCGGGCCCACAACTTCGCCCGCCAGAGCTACAACTACTTCTGGCAGCGTTTCAACCGTCACAGCTACGATGGCGACGGCGCTCTGATCCGCTCCACGGTCCACTTCGGCCAGGGGGTCCAACAGGCCTTCTGGGATGGGCAGCAGCTACTCTACGGCGAGGGCTTCCCCACCCGGGACTTGGTGGCCCACGAGTTCACCCACGCTGTGATCCAGTCCACCGCCAACCTGGGGGGGCGGTGGCAGTCCGGCGCGCTGGCCGAGAGCCTGGCGGACCTCTTCGCCGCCCTGGTGGACGACGATGACTGGCTCATCGGCGAGGATCTCCTGCCCGGCCTGCGGGATAGTCAGGACGCTCTGCGGGACCTGGCCGACCCGGCCCGGTTGGGGCAGCCGGCTCACGTGGACGACTGGGTGGCCACCTGTGTGGGCCAGGAGGGCATCCACAGCAACAGCGGCATCCTGAGCCGGGCCCTGGTCCACGCGGCCGGCGCGATGGGCCGGGAGAAGCTGGGCCAGATCCTCTACCGGACCTTGACCGTCTATCTCCAGCCCACGTCCAGCTTCCAGGACGCCCGGCAGGCCATCCTCCAGGCCACGAGGGATCTCTACGGCGCGGGCCCAGAGCTGAGCGCGGTCCAGGCTGGCTTCGATCTGGTGGGGCTGGACGAGAACTGGACGCCCCCGGCGAACACCTGCACCTGCGCGGTGGCCACGGCCCTGGATCTGCCCACGTCCAGCAGCGCTCAGGCGACCTCCCTGGAGGCTCTGGTCACCCTCTACCGTCTGCGGGACGAGCTCTTCGCTGGCGGCGGGGCTGGCCAGCACTTCCGGGAGCTCTTCTACACCCACACGGCCACGGTGAGCGGCCTGCTTCTCCAGGACGCGGCCCTGCGCGATCAGGCCGCCCAGATCCTGCGGGACGCCACCCCCGGGCTCCAGAAGCTCCTGGACGGGGACCCGAGCCAGGAGACGGTGAGCGCGGCCCTGGTCCAGGACGCCCTGGCCTTCGTGGATGCGCTCATGTCCGCGGCCCAGACCCGGGGCGAGACGGAGCTGGCCCAGGCTCTGGCCCAGGAAAAAGATCTCCTGGACTGGAACAGCCTGGCCGGGAAGAGCTACAGCCAGGCCTGGACCCAGATCCGCATGGCCATCGAAGGCGTCTACAGCATCTACCTGCCCCAGGTCAGCCGCTGAGGCCAGCCGGGGGTCCCCTCGGTCTCCATCCTCCATCGCCACCGTCTTCCAGGCGGATCGACCCGGATCGTGTCCGGCGTCGGTCCGCCTTTTCTGTGGGTTTCGGGTATAATGTTAAGGGGAGTTGGGAGTTGGGGGTGACGGATCGTTCGACCAACAGCTCAACTCAGCCAAGGGAACCAGCTCGGCCAAGGGCTCAAGCGACAGTCGAGTCACATTTGCCATTCCGCAGTCCATCCAACCAGGAGAGCTTGAACATGTCACAACCCGTCACTGCACAGGAGATCTACGAAGCGGCCAGGCAGTTGCACGAGCAGATCCGCACCTGGCGCCGGACCATTCATCGCTATCCTGAGCTGAGCTTCACCGAGCACCACACGGCCGGGCTGGTCAACAAGACCCTGGCCAACCTGGGCATCGAGACGGAAACGGAAGTGGCCAAGACCGGCGTGGTGGGCCACATCCGGGGCGGGGATGGGCCGGTGGTGGGCCTGCGCGCGGACATGGACGCCCTGCCCATCCAGGAGGTGAACGGCACGGAGTTCGACAGCACCCAGCCGGGCATCATGCACGCCTGCGGCCACGACGCCCACACAGCCATGCTCCTGGGCGCGGCCACCATCCTCAAGCGCCTGGCGGATCAGGGGCGGCTGCCCGGCACGGTCCGTCTCCTCTTCCAGCCCAGCGAGGAGGCCCAGGACGAGGAGGGCAAGTCCGGCGGCATGCGCATGGTGGAGGAAGGGGCCCTGGAGGGGCTGGACGCGGTCTTCGGCCTGCACGTGGACCCTGTCTCGGACGTGGGGGTGGTGCGCACCCGCTCTGGCCCTCTGCTGGCCGCCGCGGACAAGTTCCAGCTGGTCATCAAGGGCAAGGGAGGCCATGCCGCCCGCCCTCAGGCTGCGCTGGACCCGATCTGGCTGGCGGGCCACGCCATCCAGGCCATCCACGGCATCATCAGCCGTCGGCTGGATCCCCTGGCGGTGGGGGTGATCACCATCGGGCAGATCCACGGGGGCACGGTGAACAACGTGATCCCGGAGACGGTGACCCTGGAGGGGACCATCCGCTCCTTCACGCCGGAGGTGCGCAAGCAGCTCCAGGAGGACCTGCGCCGGGCCTGCGGCGTGGTGGAGGCCTTCGGCGGCCAGTTCGAGCTGGCCATCCACGAAGGTTACCCGCCCACTGTGCTGGACGAGACCGCCACCCAGGTGATGATGGAGGCCACCCGGGAGATCCTGGGCCCGGAGAACGTCCAGGAAGCAGAGCCCATCACCGGAGCGGAGGATTTCAGCTACATGGCCCAGGCCGCGCCCGGGAGCTTCCTCTTCCTGGGCGTCCACAACCCGGAGTGGGAGGGGTACTACAACGTGCACACCCCGCAGTTCCGCCTGGACGAGGACGCCCTGCCCATCGGTGCCGCAGCCCTGGCCAGCGCGGCGGTCAAGTGGCTTCAGGAGAAGAGATAGCCCACCCACTCAATCCTATGCGCAAACACCTGTTCCTCACCGCCTCGATCGCCTTGATCGCCCTGCTCCTCCTGGCCGGCTGCGCGCCGAAACCCCAGGCCCTGCGGCTGGGCGAGCCCGTCTGGCAGGACGGGGAGGCCCATCAGTTCGCCGTCCTGGACAAAGATGGCCAGGGCGTGGGCACGGCCCGTTTCCGCATCCAGGCTGGGGGCGAGAATGCAGGGCCCCAGGGATGGACCTTCGTCCGGGAGATCTCCGCAGCCGGGGTCTTCGAGACAGTCCAGGTGGAGGTCTCTATGCCCGGCTATCGGCCTATCCACAGCCAGCTGCACCGCACCATCCAGGACGAGGGCAGCGAGGCGGTGGAGGCGGCGTTCCAGGGATCCACGGTGCAGCTCACCTTGACCAACCGCCAGCAGGTGACCACCTACGAGCAGGTGAACGTGCCCAGCGACATCCGAGACGAGCGCACCCTGCCCATGATCGTTCGCACCCTGCCCCTGGAGCCGGGCTACGCGGCCCAGATCAACAGCTTCCTGCCCGTGGCCGGGGCCCTGGAGTCGGTGATGGTGCAGGTCAAGAAGCAGGAGCGGCTGACGGTCCCGGCTGGCGACTTCGACACCTGGCTGGTGGAGCTGAAGTATCCCAAGAGCACGACCCGGCTCTGGATCGGCCAGGCCTCGCCCCATCCCCTGGTGAAGCTGGAGAACGGCCTGTCCGGCGCCACCTTCGTCCTGGAGGTGTACGCCCCTGGCGGGTAGTCCCGGGGACTTGGCAGGGAGAGTTCGGCGCAAAATTCTGGAGAAAAATTCTGGAGAGAGCCTGGCGGGAAGCGCCGGATGGAGGAGCTCAACCGGAAGGACTCAGCAGGGAGGACTCGATAGGCTAGACTCGATAGGGCAGCTCAACAAGGGAGGCAGCCATGTTCAAGATGGACCGATTCACCCTGATCGTCATCCTGGTGGTGGTGCTGGTCCTGGCTGGCGCGGTGGTCACCGTCAACCTGACCCAGGGCGCTGGCTGGGGGGAGCCCACCTACCTGGATGAGGACAGCCCGGAGGCTGTGGTCCAGAACGCGTTTGTGGCCTTCCAGAAAGGGGATCTGGCCCGGGCTCGCCAGTACTACAGCAGCCGGATCCTGAGCGAAGAGAACAGGCCGCCCTTCCCCGGGGAGGAGGGTTTCTACTACCCCCGGGACCAGCAGGACCGGCGGCTGCGCATCGTGCGGGTGGAGTACGTGAACGAAAACGAGGCGTTGGTCACCGTTGCCGTGGACTACTTCAACCCGGGCGGCCTGTTCGAGCCCGGCTCCGTCTGGAGCAGCGAACGGGTGATCAAGGTGATCCGGGAAGATGGGCAATGGAAGATCGACACCCCTGAATTCTTCTACTGAGGAGAGGCCGACCATGAGCAGCCCAAGCGTTCCGCAGCGGAGTGAACCTGCGCCGGCCGCCTCCTTGGCCCGGGAAGGGAAGGGGCCGGACTGGCTGGCCTCGATCCGACGTCTCTACTTCTACCTGATCGCCGCCGTCAGCCTGGTGGTGGGGCTGAACGCCCTGTTCGGCCTGCTGGAGATGCTGCTCCTGGTCTGGCTGGGGAGGACGGAAGCGCCCCTGGGCGCGGCTGGTTTCATCCGCAACATGGCCGCCCGGAACGGCAGCCAGCTCCTGGTGGCCACACCCATCTTCCTGATCCACTGGGCAGCCATCCTGCACCGCCGCCAGGACCCCCTGGAAGCCCGCTCGGGCATCCGCAAGTTCTTCCTCTACCTGATGGCCGCCTTCGCCCTGGGCTACGGCGCCACCAGCCTGGGCGAACTGGTGAACCAGGCCACTCAGGTGCTGCTGGGGCTGTCGCCTCGGGAGTTGGTGGACTGGCCGGCCCGCTGGATCTACCTGGCCCTGAGGGCCGGTCTCAGCGGCGGCCTTCTGGCCTACCTCCTGGGGCAGCTCCAGGGGGACGGCGACTGGGGCCAGGAGGAGGGCTGGGCTGGCGCCTGGCGCCGCCTCTTCCAGACCTTGGTGGGATTGGTGGGTCTGGGCCTGCTCCTGGGGGGCGGCGGATCCGTCCTGAGCGCCCTGGCGAAGTTCGCTCTCCAGCGCATCCCGGGCGATGCCGGCTCCTTCCTGCCTCGGAGCCAGCTGGCGTCCGGCGTCTCCATGCTGGTGGTGGGGGGGCTGCTCTGGCGAGTGAACTGGCGGGCCTGGCAGGGGATCGTCCTGACCTATCCAGCCGAAGCCCAGACCGCGCTGCGCCGGGTCTACCTCTACGCCTCCCTGATCCTGAGCGCGGCCAGCACCCTTTTCGCCGGGGCCATGGCCCTCCAGCAGCTGCTCCTGCTTCTCTTCGGCGTGGAGCCGTGGGGCCTCCCCTTCTGGGAGGATCTCCTGGAGCCCCTCACCTTCCTGCCCCTGGGCCTGGCCGCCTGGATCTGGCACCGGCCCCGCATCCAGGCGGAGGCCGCCCGCTACGGGGAGAGCCCGGAGAGCATCGCCGTGCGCCGGGCCTACCACTACCTGGTGGCCGCCACCGGCCTGGTCCTCACCTGGTACGGGCTGGTGACCGTGGCGCGCCTGCTCCTGGATCCGCTGGTGGTGGGCGAGGGGCTTGCCACCGGGGGGTTCCAGGCCCGCCAGCTGGCCAACGGCCTGAGCCTGCTGGCCGTGGGCGCGCCGGTCTGGGCCATCCACTGGCGCCAGGTGCAGCAGGCCGCTCGGCGCCGGGACTCGGTGGGCCAGGAGGAGCGATCCTCCGTGCCTCGCCGGGCCTACCTCTACGCGGTGGCCCTGGTGGGCGCGCTGATCATCCTCTTCGACCTGGCCACGGTCCTCTACCGCCTGCTCCTCTGGCTCCTGGGGGAGACAGGGGCCGCCTTCCTCCAGGCGAACACCGTGGACGCGCTGGCCCGGAGCAGCGTCTCCCTGATCTTCTGGCTGCTCCATGTGCTGGCCCTGCGTCGGGACGGTCAGCTGGGCGGGGAGGAGGCCCGGGAGGCCCAGCCCAGGGGGCGCTCCCCGGAGGAGGCGGCTCGACGCCGGGCAGAGCTGGCGGCGCGCATCCGCAGGCTGGAGGCGGAGTTGGCCGCTGCCCGGGCAGAGCTGGAAAAACTGGAGGAAGAATAGGCCAGACCCGCCGTGACGCCTAGTGGCGCGTTTGCGTTCTGTTAGAGGAGCCCCCACAAGGGAACTGGGGCTACACATTTCCCGTTTCAGGAAAGATACACTGGGAAAGTGCACCGAAATGGTGTACACTGGACAGGTCCTGCCCGACGACGGCCTGAAGAAGGCCTGTCCCTGGACGGATCACCGGTGGTGAGACGTCCCCCGATTGGCTGCGGAGGCTGATTGCCAGGCCTGCCGCGCCACGCCCACCGTTTCACAGCGAGGAGTCGAAAAGCCCATGATGCGATTCGATCGGTTTACCGAAAAGGCCCAGGAAGCGGCCATGCGCGCCCTGGAGATCCTGCAACGCTACAAGCACACCCAGGTGGACACAGAGCACCTCTTCCTGGCTCTGGTCCAGCAGGCCGGGGGCAGCGTCTCTCAGCTGCTGACCCGAATGGACGCGCCCCCGGCCATCATCGCCCAGAAGCTGGAGCGGGTGCTGGAGAACGCACCCAAGAGCGCATCCGGCAACCTGGGCGCCATCCCCACCACCCAGGTCTTCATCACCCCCCGGCTGAAGCGGGTCCTGGACGTGGCCAACGAGGAGGCCTCCAAGCTCAAAGACGAGTACATCAGCACGGAGCACCTCTTCCTGGCCATCGCCAGCGAGCGCAACACCCCCAGCGCCAACATCCTGCGGGAGGCCGGGGTGAGCAAGGAGCGGATCTACGCGGTCATCGCGGAGCTGCGGGGCGGCCAGCGGGTCACGGAGCCCAACGCGGAGAGCAAGTACCAGGTGCTGGAGAAGTATGGCCGAGACCTGACCCTGGCGGCTAAACAGGGCAAGCTGGATCCGGTCATCGGCCGGGAAGGGGAGATCCTGCGGGTGATGCAGGTCCTCTCCCGGCGCACCAAGAACAACCCGGTGCTCATCGGCGAGGCCGGCGTGGGCAAGACCGCCATCGTGGAGGGGCTGGCCCAGCGCATCGTGGAGCGGGACGTGCCAGAGCAGCTCCTGGACCGGCGGGTCATCTCCCTGGACCTGGGGGCCATGCTGGCGGGGACTCGCTTCCGGGGTGAGTTCGAGGAGCGCTTCAAGGCGGCCATGGACGAGATCCGCCGCAGCGAGGGGGAGATCATCCTCTTCATCGACGAGCTGCACACCGTGGTGGGTGCGGGCAACGCCGCCGGGGCCATGGACGCCAGCAACATGCTCAAGCCAGCCCTGGCTCGGGGCGAGCTCCAGTGCGTGGGCGCCACCACCCTGGACGAGTACCGGCAGCACATCGAGAAGGACGCGGCCCTGGAGCGTCGGTTCGCTCCCATCTTCGTGGAGGAGCCCAACCTGGAGGACAGCCTGGCCATCCTGCGGGGGCTGCGGCGTCGCTACGAGGAGCACCACAAGGTGGTCTACACCGACGAGGCCCTGGAGCAGGCGGTGAAGCTCAGCCATCGCTATGTCAGCGACCGGCGGCTGCCGGACAAGGCCATCGACCTGATCGACGAGGCCGCGGCCAAGCTGCGGGTGGCCATTCACTCCATGCCCCCGGAGCTGAAGCGCAAGAAGGCCAAGCTGGAGCAGTTGACCGCCAACGAGGAGGCTGCCTGGGCGGATCGGGACTACGAACGGGCGGCCCAGCTCAAGACCGAGCGGGTGCGCACGGAGCAGGAGTACCAGGCCGCGGTGGAGGCCTGGCGAGCCGAGGCCGACCTGGACGAGATCGTGGAGGCCAGCGACATCGCCGAGGTGGTCCACAGCTGGACCGGCATCCCGGTGAGCAGCCTGCTCCAGACCGAGGCGGAGAAGCTCCTGGAGATGGAGAAGCATCTGCACCGGCGCATTGTGGGGCAGGAACAGGCCATCCAGGCGGTGAGCGACGCCATCCGGCGGGCCCGCAGCGGCTTGAAGGACCCGCGGCGCCCCATCGGCACCTTCCTCTTCCTGGGGCCCACGGGCGTGGGCAAGACGGAGCTGGCCAAGGCCCTGGCCGCCTTCCTCTTCGACGACGAGGAGGCCCTGCTGCGGGTGGACATGAGCGAGTACCGGGAGGCTCACACGGTGAGCCGTCTCTTCGGCGCTCCTCCTGGCTACGTGGGCTACGAGCAGGGCGGTCAGCTGACGGAGCAGGTGCGCCGCCGGCCCTACCAGGTGATCCTCTTCGACGAGATCGAGAAGGCCCACCCGGAGGTCTGGAACGCGCTGCTCCAGATCATGGACGACGGCCGCCTGACCGACGCCCAGGGCCGGACGGTGGACTTCCGCAACACGGTGGTCATCATGACCAGCAACGTGGGCGCGGAGGCGGTGAAGCGGTCGCCCCTGGGCTTCGTCACCCCGGATCTGGACAGCGACAAGCTGGCGGCCGGAGAGTACAGCGCCCAGCTCAAGCGGCTCTTCCGGCCCGAGTTCCTGAACCGCATCGATGAGACCATCATCTTCGAGAGCCTTTCCAAGGAGGATATGGCCCAGATCGTGGCCCTGCTCATGCAGGACATCCGGGAACGGGTCCACGAGATGGGCCTGGACGTGGAGCTGACCGAGGCCGCCTCCGCCCACCTGGCGGAGATCGGCTACGATCCCAGCTACGGGGCCCGTCCCCTGCGCCGGGTGCTCCAGCGCCAGGTGGAGAACGAGCTGAGCAAGCGACTCCTCCGGGGCGAATACCAGACCGGCGACCGCATCGTGGTGGACTACGTGGCGGACGAAGAGGGGGAGAAGAAGCTGGTCTTCCGGCGGGAGGCCCCTCAGCCCATCCCGGTGGAGTTCCCCGCCGCCGCGGACAAGGAGCACGAGTCCAACGAATAGGCGGGCTCTCCGGGACGCCAGGGACAACAGAGGGACAACAGGAAGCCCTCCGGCAGATGCGCCGGAGGGCTTTTCGCGTCTTCTGAGGCTTTCCCCTCTTGAATCCGACCTGGGCCGCTCTCTGCTCAGCCGAAGCGGGCGTAGTCCAGGCACTCCTGGAAAGAGCAGGTGGCCAGGCCGATGACGTGGTCCCCGCCCCCGTAGTAGACGTAGATCCGGTCTCCCAGGCGGAGGTTGGCGCAGGAGAAGACCACGTTGGGCACGTCCCCCCGCACCTCCCACAGCTCCTCGGGCCAGAAGATGGGCTCTCGGGGGCGGTGGATCACCCGGCTGGGGTCCTCCCGATCCAGGAGGCAGACGCCGAAGCGGTAGACATGCTCCTGGTCGTAGGCGTGGTAGAAGAGGAGCCAGCCGTGCTCCGTCTCGATGGGGACGCCGTTGGCCCCCACGGTGGTCTCGTCCCAGCCGTTGTCCGGTCGGGGACCGAAGAGGGGGTGCATCTCCTCCGGGTCCCAGTGGAGCAGGTCGTCGCTGTAGGCCAGCCAGATCTGGGGCCGCCGTCGGTGCAGGGCCACGTAGCGCCCCTGGATCTGACGGGGGAAGAGGACATGGTCCTTGTTGTCCTCCCCCAGGACGATGGGCCCCAGCCGTTCCCAGGTGAGGAGGTTGTGGCTGCGGGCGATCATGGGGGTGATGGTTCCCCCGCCGAAGTGGTCCAGCCCACCCTGGGCCTGGCTGTAGCCGTAGGCGGTGTAGCACATGTAGAAGACGCCGTCTATCTCCACCACCCGGGGGTCCTCCACGCCTCGCCGCTCCAGGGGATGGCCCGAGGGGCTGAGGACAGGCTGGCGCAGCCGGTTCCAGTGGATGCCGTCCTGGCTCACTGCGTAGCCGATGCGGCTGATCCAGTCCTGGCCCTGGGCCCGGTAGAACATGTGGAAGAGGCCGTTGTGGTGGATGACTCCCGGGTTGAAGACGTTGGCCGACTCCCAGGGGGAGGCGGGATCGGGTAGGAGGATGGGGCTTTGGGAGATGCGTTCCAGTTTCATGGCTCGTTTTCGCGGCTGGTTTGCTGTGCTCCCGGGCTTCGGGGATGGCTCAGCCCTTGAGCCCGGTGGTCACGATGCCCTCCTCGAAGTAGCGGCGGAAGAGCATGAAGAGGAGCAGGATGGGAAGGGTCAGGATGGTGGCGGCGGCCATCTGCGCGCCAGGGTAGTCCCCGTACTCGCCTTTGGTGAAGACGGCCAGCAGCACGGGCAAGGTCATTAGATTGTAGTCCCGGACCACGATCAGGTTCCAGAGGAACTCATCCCACCGGGCCATGAAGTTGAAGAGGGTGACAAAGGCCGTCACCGACGTGGAGAGGGGGATCATGATGCGCCAGATGATGGTGAACTCCCCTGCGCCGTCGATGCGGGCTGCGTCGATGAGATCCTGGGGGATGGTCTTGAAGAACTGGGTGAAGAGGAACACGCCGGTGGCGTCGGTGAGGAAGCGGATGATCATGCCGGCGTAGGTGTTGATCAGGTTGAGCCGGAGCACCAGCAGGAAGGTGGGGATCAGGAAGAGGATCCCCGGGAAGATCATCTGGTACAGGATGGCGTTGAAGAGCGCGTCCCGGGCCCGGAACTCCAGCCGCCCCAGCGCGTAGCCGGTGATGGCCGCCATGAAGACGATGGCCGCGGTCTCCACAGAGGCCACGAAGATGGTGTTGAAGAAGGCGCGCAGGAAGGGGCGCTGGAGGGCCACCCCGCCGCGCAGGATCAGCTGGTAGTGCTCGAAGGTGAGGCGGGTGGGCCAGAAGCGGGTGTAGATCTCCTCGGTGGGCTTGACGGAGGCCAGGAACATCCAGATGAAGGGGAAGAGCCAGAAGAGGGCTCCGGCCGTGAGGACGGCGTAGATGGTCACCGAGGCCAGATGCCGTCGGTTCTTGCGGCTGCGGACCAGGCTCCCGATCATAGGGCCACCTCCCGTTCGATCAGACGGCGCACCACCCCGGTGGAGGCGAAGCTCAGGGCCGCCATGGAGATGGCCATGGCCGAGCCCAGCCCAGCCTCCAGGTTCTCGAAGGTCTTCTGGTAGATGAGCAGCATGAAGGTCTGGGTGCTGCCCAAGGGGCCGCCACCGGTGATCAGGTAGGGCTCGGTGAAGATGCCGTAGGAGAGGATGGTGGCGAAGACGAAGACCACGGTGAAGGAGGGATTCAGCAGGGGGATGGTGATGTAGCGGAAACGTTGCCAGGCGTTGGCCCCATCCACCGCGGCGGCGTCGTAGAGCTCCCGGGGGATGGCGTTGAGCCCGGCCAGGAAGATCAGGCCGTAGTAGCCTACGAACTTCCAGACCACCACCATGGCGATGGAGATCATGGCCAGCCTGGGATCCGTGAACCAGGGAACCCGCACATGGAACAGCTTCCAGATCCAGGTGTTGATCAGGCCGTTCCCGGCCAGGAGCAGCATGAAGACCACCGAGTAGGCCACCCCGGCCATGGTGTAGGAGGCCAGGTACGCGGTGATGTAGAAGCCCCGGAAATGGCTCACCCGCTGGAGCATCATGGCCAGGATCAGGGAGGCCGCGGTCACCGCGGGCAGGAAGACGATCCAGAACTTGAAGGTGACCCAGAGGGCGTTCCAGAATTGGGGATTGGTCACCACTTGCTGGAAGTTGCCCAACCCCACCCACTTCTTCTCGGGCGAGACGATGTTCCACTCCTGGAAGGCGATGATGAGCCCCCAGACAAAGGGGTAGACCCAGAAGACCAGGTTGTAGATCAGGTAGGGGCTGACCAGGATGTAGGCGATCCAGTTGATGCGGCGTCGGCGCCGAGCAGGTGGCGGCAGGGCATGCTCGTGAGGAGAGACGGAGGCCGTCACGGTATCACCTCCAGGAACGTAGACAGCCCGGCCGCCCCGGAGCGGGCGAGCCCAGCCCCCAGGACGGCCGGCGCTGCCGGCGGGTCTATTTGCTCAGGGCCAGGTAGTCCTCGATGGCCTTCACCGCGTCCGCCATGGCCTGCTCCGGCGTCTTGGTGCCGAACCAGATGGGCTCGATCATCTCCCGTCCCATGAGCCGCTGCACCTCGATGGTGGCCGGGGTCAGGGCCGGCGGCACCGAGTAGGGCACGCCCTCCGCGTAGGCCTTCACCTTGGGGTTGGCGTCGAAGTATTCGGCGAAGAGGGGGTTGGTGGTCAGGTCCTCCCGCACGGGCGGCAGGTTGGTGGTCTCCAGCCAGGAGACATCGTGCTGCACGTCGGAGAAGTACCACTTCATGAACTCCCAGGCCGCCTCCTTCTGCTTGGACTGGGCGAAGAGCACCATGCCCTTGGTGTCCGCGAAGGTGTACACCGGCTGGTCCTTGGGGTAGTCATCCGGCACCGGCGGTGTGGCCACCACGTACTCGAAGTCCGGGAATTTCTCCGCGGTGGGCTTGATGGACCAGGGGCCCCGCACCGAGCCAGCCACCAGCCCGTTCTCCAGGGGGTTGGAGAGGGACTCGGTGGGCGCGCACTCGTTGCGGAACATGTCGTTCATGAAGTTGAGGACGGCCATGCCGTACTCGTTGTCGAAGAGCACCTCCCCCTTCTCCACATCCAGGTAGGGCGCGCCCTGGGAGGCCGCGTAGTAGAGGGTCAGGAAGCCGAACCAGCGGTCCCACCAGTTCTTGGGGCTGGGGAACATGATGGCGTAGCGCTCCCCGGGGATCTTGATGGCCTCGCACAGGGCCTTCACGTCCCCGTAGGTGAAGGGCGGCTCATCCATCCCCGCCTCGTTCAGCAGGGCCGTGCCCCACCAGTAGCGCATGGGGTTGTTGTACAGGGGCAGCACGTAGTAGTGGCCCTGGTAGCCCCACCCTTTCTCCAGGATGCTGCGCATCTTCCGGGTCTCGGCCAGCTCCCAGAAGTCCGGGAACTGCTCGTCCAGGGGGACGATGGCGCCGGAGGAGACCAGCTGGGCCGCGAAGCCGGAGAAGATGTTGGTGCTGATGTCCGGGGCGGTGCCGGTGGCGATGGCGGTGAGGAGCACCTCCTCCGAGCTGGCGCCGGCGGGGATCACCTGCCAGTCGATCTGGATCTTCGGATGGGTGGCGTTCCACTCGTCCACCACGTCCTTCCAGAAGGCCTCCTGCAGGGGGTTCGGCGCGGTCCAGAAGGTGAGGGTGACGGCCTCTTCAGCAGGGGCTGCCTCGCCGCCGCTGGGTTGGGCCGCCGGGGGCGCCGGGGGCGTACAGGCCGAGAAGATCAGGGCCATGACCGTGAGGATGGCCAGGACGGCCAAGGATCGTTTCATGTTCATCGTTCGTTCCTCCTCGCATGGAAACTCGCATGTTGAACGGGACGCTCACACATCACGAATCGCACACTCATGAACAGGGGAACCGAAAACTATGGAACGCTGGCCTCGATGTGGACCTGTGTGGGGGACCGCTCAGAGGTGTCGGGTTGACGGCTGGTTTCTCGCGGTTTTCCCTCCTTTCCCAGGAACTTCCTGGCGTGCATCCCTTGGCCCGTCGTCCCCCCCCCACGCCAGGCGGAGACGAGGTCGGGGCCCCTGCCCCTCAGGCGCAGCCACAGGAGCGGCGGATCACAGGTTTCACGCTCACCCGCAGGCGCACCCGGGCTTCCTCCGTCTCCGGCGCGTCGCTCTCGATGCGGTCGATGAGGCGGCGGACCACCTGGCGCCCCATCTCCTCCCCGAAGCTGTGCGCGGTGGTCAGCGGCGGGTCGTGGAGGGGGGCCCAGCGGATGTCGTCGAAGCCCACCACGCCGATCTCCTCCGGCACCCGACGCCCCGCAGCCTTGCAGGCGGCCATGGCCCCGATGGCCGTGGCGTCGTTCACCGCCACCACCCCGGTCACCTCCGCTCCCTGGGCCAGGATGGCCTGCATGGCCTTGGCCCCGCTCTCGAAGGTGGTCTCGGGCATGGAGACGATCCAGGGCTCCAGGCCCGCCTCGGCCAGGGCTCGCCGGTAGCCAGCCGCTCGCTCCCGGCTGCTCACCCACTCCTCCGGCCCAGAGAGGAAGAGCACCCGGCGCTGCCCGTGCTCCTGGACCAGGTGCCGGGTCAGCTGGTAGCTCCCCTCCTCGTTCTCGTGGAGGACCGCGTCGATCTCCACGCCTCGCAGCAGGTTGTCCAGGAGCACCAGGGGCATGCCGCTGTGGTGAAGCTCCAGGATGAAGGAGGCTCTGATGTTGGGCCCCACCAGGACCAGGCCGTCCACCCGCTGCTCCCGGAGCATGGGCAGATCCAAGGGGTTGCGCATGGCTTCCTCGGTCACAAAGGTGGTGAGCAGGTGGTAGCCTCGGCGTTGACACTCGTGCTCGATGCCCACAAAGGGGTGAGAGGCGGTGACGAAGTGAGTGGGCACCGTGCCTTTGGCGGCCACGAAGCCGATGTTGCGGGTGCGCCGGGTGATCAGGCTGCGGGCCGCGGCGTTGGGACGGAAGCGCAGCTCCCTGGCCGCCGCCAGGACCCGGTCCCGGGTCTCTCGGCCGATGCCCGGCTGGTCGTTGAGCACCCGGGAGACGGTGGAGATGGAGACCTGGGCTTTTTCGGCGATCTCGCGCAGAGTGGGTGACTTCACGGGACGTCCTGTCTGGGATGGCGTGTCGTTGTTGGATGCGACGTGTCTGGGCGCTTCTGGGCTGCGGGGTTCAGCGATGGGGGCGTCGATGGGGCGCTGCGAGGGTGACGACGGGGCGTCCTGGGAGCCCGCAGCCGGGGTTCCAGCTGGAATTTCAGCGATGGGGGATCCTCGCTCAAATTCCTGTGCAAAAAGCAGTGCAAAAAATACGCAAACGTTCCATCGATATTTTATTATTGGCGGCTGGCTCCTGTCAACACCCAATTTCGGCAGCTCACGAGATGAATGGGAGTCCATTGGGCCGGCAACCCAGGATGCGACCTGTCGGGTCCCCAATCCGGCCCGCGGCCGGTCACCGATGCGGCTGTCCTTGGAGCCTCGGCGTGATTTTGTCTGATTTTTCGAAACAGGACTTGACAAACCCTCCGGGAGCTGCTATAGTCTGCGCCAACAACCAAATATCGCGCAGCACTCTTATCCAGAGAGGTGGAGGGACCGGCCCTGTGAAACCTCGGCAACCCGGCAACAGGTGGCAAAGAAGCGGCCTGGAGCGCTAGGGTGCCAATTCCGGCAGAGAAGGCTCTGGAAGATGAGAGGAAACGCTCTGCAGTTCCTGCTCATCCCCGGTCGGGGATTTTTTATTGCAGGAAATCCCGAGCAAACAGCACCCTCTCGTCGTCCAGGCGAGAGGGTTTTTGTTCCCGGGAACAAATGGCGCCAGCCCATCTCGCCCCAGGCCACCGTGATTCCCTTCCTGTACCCAATCCACCGCACCGTATCCCATCGAAGAGCTGCACAGAGCAAAACATCGTCAAGGAGAAGAACACCCATGACCACGGAACGCCAATTCGGCTTTGCCACTCGCCAGCTCCACGCCGGTCAGCAGCCGGACCCCACCACCGGCAGCCGGGCTGTGCCCATCTACCAGACCACCAGCTACCAGTTCCGGGACACCGGCCACGCCGCGGACCTCTTCGCCCTGAAGGAGTTCGGCAACATCTACACCCGCATCATGAACCCCACCACGGACGTGCTGGAGCAACGCCTGGCCGATCTGGAGGGGGGCGTGGGCGCGCTGGCCGCCAGCAGCGGACACGGAGCCCAGACCATGGCCATCCTCACCCTCTGCGGCGCGGGGGACCACATCGTCAGCAGCAGCCGGCTCTATGGCGGCACCTACAACCAGTTCAACTACACCTTTCCTCGCCTGGGCATCGACGTCACCTTCGTGGATCCCAGCGACCCCAAGGCCTTCGAGGCGGCCATCCGCCCCAACACCAAGATCATCTACGGCGAGACCCTGGGCAACCCGGACATCACCGTCTTCCCCTTCGAGGAGGTCTCGGCCATCGCCCAGGCCCACAACATCCCCCTGATGATCGACAACACCTTCGCCACCCCCTACCTCTGCCGTCCCTTCGAGCTGGGGGCCAACATCGTCACCCACAGCACCACCAAGTTCCTGGGGGGGCATGGCACCACCATCGGCGGCATCATCGTGGACGGGGGCAACTTCGACTGGACCAGCGGCCGCTTCCCCAACTTCACCGAGCCGGACCCCTCCTACCACGGCCTGGTCTACGCGGACCTGGGGCCGCCGGCCTTCATCCTCAAGGCCCGGGTGCAGATCCTGCGGGACATCGGCGCCTGCCAGGCCCCCTTCAACAGCTGGACCACCCTCCAGGGCATCGAGACCCTGAGCCTGCGCATGGACCGCCACGTGGCCAATGCCCAGCGGGTGGCCCAGTTCCTGGAAGCCCACAACGCGGTGGCCTGGGTCAGCTACCCGGGCCTGCCCAGCCACCCGGACCACGAGCGGGCCAAGCGCTACCTGCCCAAGGGGCCAGGAGCCATCCTGGGCTTCGGGATCCAGGGAGGCGTGGAGGCCGGCAAGAAGTTCATCGACAGCCTGCAGCTCTTCAGCCATGTGGCCAACGTGGGCGATGCCAAGAGCCTGGCCATCCACCCGGCCAGCACCACCCACAGCCAGCTCAGTGCGGAGGAGCTGGCCGCAGCCGGCGTCTCCCCGGACTTCATCCGCCTGAGCGTGGGCATCGAGGACATCGACGACATTCTCTGGGACCTGGACCAGGCCCTGCACGCGGCCACGGCGGCGTGAACTGGACCGGATCCCCTGGAATGAGCGGGTGACAGGATGTCAGGGATGGCAGGGTGGTCGTCATAGGGGGCGGCCGTCCTGTCATCCCTGCACTTCCGCATCTTTGACAGAGCAACGAGGCCAGAAAAGCGAGGTCGAGATCGTGACAGCGACAACCCCAACTTCCCCATCCCACTCCGTGGGACTGGTGGAAACCAAGCACTTCACCTTTGCCCAGGAGGAGCCCTTTCGCCTGGAGAGCGGCGCCACCCTGAGCCCGGTGACCCTGGCCTACGAGACCTACGGCGTCCTCAACCGGGACCGCTCCAACGCCATCCTCATCCTCCACGCCCTGAGCGGAAGCCAGCACGCGGCCGGTTTCCACACCCCCCAGGACCCCAAACCCGGTTGGTGGGATGAGTGCATCGGCCCGGGCAAGGCCTTCGACACGGACCGCTTCTTCGTCATCTGCAGCAACGTGTTGGGCAGTTGCTACGGCTCCACCGGCCCAGCCAGTGTGGATCCGTCCACGGGCAAGCCCTACGGGCTGCGCTTCCCGGTGGTCACCATCGGGGACATGGTCCGGGCCCAGGTGCGGCTGCTGGACCACCTGGGCATCCAGCAGCTCCTCTGCGTGGCCGGCGGCTCCATGGGAGGGATGCAGGCCCTGGAGTGGGCGGCCCACCATCCGGACCGGCTCAAGGCGGCCATCCCACTGGCCACCACGGCCCGACACAGCCCCATGCAGATCGCCTTCAGCGAGGTGGGGCGGCAGGCCATCTACGCGGACCCAGCCTGGAACCAGGGGGACTACTACGATAGGCCATCCAAGCCGGACGCCGGGCTGGCCGTGGCCCGCATGGTGGGGCACATCACCTACCTGAGCGAGGAGTCCATGCACCGCAAGTTCGGCCGTCGTCTCAAGGACCGGGAACGCTACGGCTACGAGTTCCAGACGGAGTTCGAGGTGGAGAGCTACCTGAAGTACAACGGCAACAACTTCACCCGCCGTTTCGACGCCAACAGCTACCTCTACATCACCAAGGCCATGGACTACTTCGACCTGAGCGCGCCCACCGGATCCCTGCCCGCTGCATTTGCCAACTCGGCCCATTTGAAATATCTTGTGGTGAGTTTCGACAGCGACTGGCTCTACCCCAGCTACCACTCCAAGGAGCTGGTCAGCGCGCTGACCGCGGTGGGCGCAGACGTGACCTACCTGGATATCGAGAGCAGCTGGGGACACGACGCCTTCCTGCTGGAGGTGGAGACTATGACGGACTTGCTGGGAAGTTTCCTGGACCGCCTGGCCCGGGAGGAGGGGGTGGCCCCGCCGGAGCCGAGCCCGGCCGCGACAACACCCGACGCCTCGCCTCGTCCTGCCCAGGTGCGCCTGTGACCCAGCGGCCTCTTCCCCCCGGCCCCCAGAGCTCTCTGCGCCCGGACCTCCAGATCATCGCCGGGCTCATCCCGCCCGAGGCCACGGTCCTGGACCTGGGCTGCGGCGACGGTGCGCTCCTGGCCCATCTGGTGGCCCACAAGCAGGTGAAGGGTCGGGGCATCGAGCTGGACGAGGCCAACATCCTCACCTGTGTGCGTCGGGGGCTGAGCGTGCGCCAGGGCAACCTGGAGGAGGGGCTGGCCGACTACCCCGACGGCAGCTTCGACTACGTGGTCCTGAGCCAGACCCTGCCTTTCCTGGACGACCCGGCCATGATCCTGAGGGAGATGCTGCGGGTGGGGCGCCAGGGGGTGGTGAGCTTCCCCAACTGGGGCTACTGGCGCTGCCGTCTGGAGCTCCTCCTCACCGGCCAGGTGCCCAAGGCCCCGGACCTGCCCCAGGAGTGGTATCAGGTGCCCCGCTGGCAGGCCTTCTCCATCACCGACTTCGCCCACTTCTGCCAGGGGCTGGGCATTCGCATCCGGGAGCAGGCCTACCTGGCCGGGGAGCGGCGCATCCACGTGCGCAAGATCAAGAACCTGCTGGCCACCACCGCGGTCTTCGTGCTGGAGACGGCGGGAAGCCAGAGACAGCAGCGCGGCGCGCCTGGGCCGGGGTGACACGATGCCGCAGCGGTTTGATGCCCCAGTGGCCCGATGATTCGGCCGGGGTGGGCGGCCCAGGAAACCCCATCACCCAATCAGCGAATCAACGAATCAACCAATCAACGAATCAACCAATCACCCATCCCACCCGGCCATTCGATGGCCAACTTTTTCAGCGGCCTTTTTCAGCAACCTTCCCTTCCAGTTCCAAGGAGCATCGCCATCCATGATCGTCATGAAATTCGGCGGGACGTCCGTGGGGAGCACGGATGCCATTGGCCAAGTCGCCGACATCGTCGCCCAGAAGGTCCAGGAACAGGCCCAGACCAGCCGCCCGGGCGTGGTCGTGGTCACCAGCGCCATGAGCGGTGTGACCAACACCCTCATCCATGCGGCCCAGGCTGCCGCCGCGGGGGATGAAGGGCCCTACCGAGAAGCCCGCAGCCAGCTTCTGGTCAAACACCAGGTGGTGGCCGGCCAGCTCATCGAGGACGGAGTGGAGCGGGCCGCGCTGGGTCGCCTCCTGGACGACCGCCTGCGGGAGTTCGAGCGACTCTGCCGCAGCATCGCGGTGCTGGGCGAGCTCACCGCCCGAGGGCTGGACGTGGTCAGCGGCCTGGGGGAACGGCTTAGCGCGCCCCTGCTGGCCGCGGTGCTCCGGGCCCGGGGGGTGAAGGCCCAGTTCGTGGACGCGGGCCAGATCGTGGTCACCGACAACGTGCACGGCGGCGCCGCGCCCCGCATGGCGCTCACCACCCAGCGGGTCCAGGACCAGATCCGGCCCATGGTGGAGAGCGGCGTGACGCCGGTGATCACCGGCTTCGTGGGGGCCACGGAGGAGGGCATCCCCACCACCCTGGGCCGGGGCGGCTCCGACTACTCCGCGGCCATCATCGGCGCGGCCCTGGACGTGGATGAGATCCAGATCTGGACCGACGTGGACGGCGTCCTCACCGCGGACCCGCGCATCGTGCCCAATGCCCGCAGCCTGCCGGAGCTGAGCTACGAGGAGGTGGCGGAGCTGGCCTACTACGGGGCCAAGGTGCTCCATCCCAAGACGGTGACCCCCGCGGTGGAGAAGAAGATCCCCCTGCGGGTGCTGAACACCTTCAACCCCAGCCACCCGGGCACCCGCATCCTGGAGGCCCGGGACAGGAACGGCCGGGGCGGGGTCAAGGCCATCACCGCCATCCGGGAGATGAACCTGATCACCGTGGCCGGCCGGGGCATGATGGGCGTGCCCGGCATCGCGGCCCGCACCTTCAGCAGCGTGGCCCGGGAAGAGGCCAACGTCCTCATGATCAGCCAGAGCAGCAGCGAACAGAGCATCTGTTTCGTGGTCCCCAACAGCAGTGCGGACCGGGTGCTGGAGGCCCTGGCCGAGGAATTCGAGCGGGAGCTGCAGCGGCGCTACATCGAGCGCATCTGGGGCCAGGCGGACATCGTCATCGTGGCGGTGGTGGGCTCGGGGATGAAGGGGACGCCGGGCATCGCGGCCCGGGTGTTCAACGCCCTGGGCGAGCAGAACATCAACGTCATCGCCATCGCCCAGGGGGCCAGCGAGGCCAACATCAGCCTGGTGGTGACGGACGGGGACGCGGCCCGGGCCGTGCGGGCCATCCACGACGCCTTCCGGCTGCATCAGATGCTGGAACCGGCCTAGCTTCGCCCCGGTGCACCGGCCTTTCCCGGAGGTTTTGTAAGCCGGTATTCACTTTTTCCAGAAAAACTTTGTGATATAATCCAGACAAATCGAGTGAGGGAGCGGGGGGCTTCCGTAAGGGCCCTGGCTCCCTCTATGTTATAATAGGCTGCTATGAACGAACTACCTGTTGTGCTTTTCGGCGTTGGTGGGGTGGGCCAGGCCCTGGTCCGCCAGATCGTGGAGAACCGGGAGCGCCATGCTGGCCAGTACGGTCTCTGGATCCGCTTCCTGGCCCTGTGCGACAGCCGCTCCGCGGTGGTGGAGCCCATGGAAGGGCTGAACGATGCCCAGCTCCTGGACGTCCTGGACATCAAGGCCCGGGGCGGATCTCTGCGGGAGCATCCCCTGGGCGGCGCCCAGGACGACCTGACCGCCATCCTGGACATCGTGGGCCAGCCTGGCGCCCTGGTGGTGGACTGCACCGCCACGGAGGCGACGGTCCCGGCCCTGCTCTTCGCCCTGGAGCAGGGCTACAAGCTGGTCCTGGCCAACAAGAAACCCTTGACCGTGGAACAGGAGGTGTACGACCGGCTCGCCCGAGCCGGGAGCACCCCGGACGCTCCCTTGAACCTGGCCCGCACCCGCTGGGAGACCACCGTGGGGGCTGGCCTGCCGGTCATCGCCACCCTGAACCGGCTCCTGGCCAGCGGGGACCGGATCCAGCGCATCAGCGGCACCTTCAGCGGCACCCTGGGCTACGTGATGACCGGCCTCCAGGCCGGGCGTCCCTTCAGCCAGATCGTCCAGGAGGCCTACCGGCAGGGCTACACCGAGCCGGATCCTCGGGACGACCTGGGGGGTGTGGACGTGGCCCGCAAGGCCCTGATCCTGGCCCGGGGCATGGGCTGGCGGCTGGACCTGGCGGACGTGGAGGTCTCCGGCCTCTACCCGCCGGAGCTGGACGGCCTCTCGGTGGAGGAGTTCCTGGCTCGGTTGCCGGAGCTGGACGCATCCTTCCAGGAGCAGGTGGCGTCCGCGGCCCAGGAGGGCCAGGTCCTCCGCTACGCGGCCACCATCCAGGACGGCGTCTGCCGGGTGGGGTTGACCCCGGTGGATCGGGACAGTCCTCTCGGGCGGTTGACGGGCACGGACAATCTGGTAGAGTTTACCAGCCGTTGGTACAGCCCCAACCCCCTGGTGATCCAGGGGCGGGGGGCTGGTGTGGACGCCACCGCCGCGGGTGTCCTGAGCGACCTGGTGGAGCTGGCCTTCACCGGGAAGTGAGTGCAGAAATCACAGACCCAACCGTCGTTTCGAAATAGGCGAATGGAAATAGCCGGATAGAAATAGACGAACAGGAACAGACGGACAGGAACAGACGGAGAGATCTTTCCATGAGTTTTGCCACGAGGAATTCTGCTACGCAGAGTCGTCCTGCCAGCCGCAAGATCAAGGTGGGCATCCTGGGCGCGACAGGCGCCGTGGGACAGCGCTTCGTGCAGCTTCTCCAGGGGCATCCCTGGTTCGAGATCAGCGTGTTGACCGCCTCCCAGCGCAACGTGGGCCGGCCCTACGCGGAGGCCTGCAACTGGGTCCTGCGAGGGGACATGCCCGAGCATCTCCGGGACGTGGTCCTGGAGGAGGCTCGTCCGGGCATGGACTGCCAGATCGTCTTCAGCGCTCTGCCCTCCGGCGCGGCCCGGGAGGTGGAGCAGGAGCTGGCCGCAGCGGGCTACGCGGTCTGCAGCAACGCCAGCGCCCATCGCTACGACGACGACATCCCCCTGCTCATCCCGGAGGTGAACCCAGAGCACCTGGCCCTCATCCCGGTGCAGCAGGCCCGGCGGGGCTGGAAGGGCTTCATCACCACCAACCCCAACTGCAGCACCACCCATCTGGTCAGCGCCCTCCATCCCCTGCACCAGGCCTTTGGCATTCGCAAGGTCTTCGTGGTCACCATGCAGGCCGTGAGCGGGGCTGGCTATCCTGGGGTGAGCAGCATGGACATCCTGGACAACATCGTGCCCTACATCCCCAACGAAGAGGAGAAGATGGAGCAGCGGGAGCCCCACAAGCTCCTGGGCCGCCTGGACGGGGAGCGGATCCGGCCGGCGGACATGGTGATCAGCGCTCACTGCAATCGGGTGCCGGTGCGAAATGGACATCTGGAGGCAGTCAGCGTAGAATGTAAGCAAAGGCCAAGCCTGGAATCGATCCGGGCGGCCTGGCAGGAGTACCGGCCTCTGGCCCAGCAGCTGAACCTGCCCAGCGCACCCCAGCCGCCCATCGTGGTGCGCTCCGAGCCGGATCGGCCCCAGCCTCGCATGGATCGCATGCTGGGCCAGGTGCCTGGAATGGCCACGGTGGTGGGGCGTCTGCGGGAGGACCCCCTCTTCCACTTCAAGTTCCTGGTGCTGGGGCACAACACCGTCCGAGGCGCGGCCGGGGGCAGCCTGCTCAACGCGGAGCTGCTGGTGGCTCAGGGCTACCTGGGGACGGAGGCCGCGGCCCTGGCTCGGGAGGCCAGCCCGGTCTGAGGTTGGTGGGGCTCGCTCAGGGAAGGACTCTCCCCTGGGCTTCCACCGGGCCAGCCTGGCGGTCAAGCCTTCGTCCAGCGGGCTCCCGTCCAGTGGGCCCACGTGCCGATAGTCGTGTCTAGATTCGAAGGTTCACAGGGAAGAACGTGTTGAAAACGCAAGAGACAATTCAAAGCTACCCCATTTCGTTGCAGAACTTCGGCGTCAGCACCCTGGCCGAGCTGGTAGGGGATTGGGTCATCTACCGCAGCCTGGAGCCCCTGGATCGCCGGCTACGGGGCTTCAAGAGCGCCTACTACCAGATGGGCTTCGACGAGGCCCGCATCCCCCGCAAGCTGGACCCGGCGTACGCCAAGGCCGCGGTCTGGTTCCTGGAGCAGATCCAGGCCATGCGCAACGCGGAGCTCCGGGAGGTCCTTTTCATCGGGGACACCCTCTCCGGGGATGGGCAGGCCTTCCGCAACATCCTCGCGGTGAGCGGGCTGCCGGGCAGCGCCTTCATCGGCAACGAGCAGGCCGGGGAGCCGGTCCGCTTCCAGGTGGAGGAGGGGATCGCTACGGCCAACCGCTGGAGCAGTCTGGTGGAATGGTTGGCCTGGAACCTGGAGCAGGGGCGCTCCCTGGACCAGGGCGCCGGGGTGATCCTGGACATCGACAAGACGCTCCTGGGGGCTCGAGGCCGGAACGACCAGGCCATCGACCGGGCCCGGCTGGAGGGGATCTACCGCACCATCGACAGCATCTTGGGGGATGACTTCGACCAGGCCCTCTTCGAACAGCACTACCACGAGCTGAACCAGCCCAAGCACCACAACTTGACCGATGACAACCAGGACTACCTGGCCTACATCTGCCTGGTCCTCAACACGGGCATGATCCGCTACGAGGAGCTGCTGGAGGAGATGGACAAGGGCTGCCTGAACAGCTTCGAGCAGTTCACCCGCTGGGCGGAGACCCTCATTCTCCAGGGGGCGGTCCGCAACGAGGCCATGCGCCAGGTCCACGAAGCCCTGATGGCCAGCCTGCGCCAGGGAGACCCCACCCCCTTCAAGCGCTTCCGCCGGGAGGAGTTCGTGGCCACGTTGCAGCACATGAACAACCTGCCCGACGACATCCCGGCAGAGGAGCGCCTGGCCCAGGAGATCACCATCACCCAGGAGGTGCGAGAGGCGGCCCTCTGGCTGAAGGAGCGCGGCTGCCTGCTCCTGAGCATGAGCGACAAGCCGGACGAGGCTTCGGTGCCCCATCGCACCTTCCACCGGGGCATGCCACCCATCCATCGAGCGCCCACCCACTGCGTGGGTGTGAGCATCCAGGAGGAGCTGGCCAAGCTAGGCTAGAGGCAGTTGAGCCGTCCAGGGCATCCCTTCCCTCAGGCAGTCCGTCGGGCAGTGTGGACGGGGTCTTACGGAACGAGAGACCGCCCTGGGGTATGCTGGAGTCTGCCCTGGGAGG
>Ga0256841_1000846_pt1 | contig 28998 bp, 21 predicted proteins | sample 356308metaG_FD_185971 | JGI IMG/M metagenome (GOLD analysis project Ga0256841, IMG submission 185971) | Hydrothermal vent microbial communities from Mid Atlantic Ridge, Atlantic Ocean - 356-308 | ecosystem: Environmental > Aquatic > Marine > Hydrothermal vents | place: Atlantic Ocean: Mid...
CGTCGATGCCGGGATCGCGGAAGCGGTAGTGCTGCCATACCAGGGCGGTGGCCTTGCCGTTGCGGTGGTTGATCATCACCATCCGCCCCGGCCGCCAGTATTGCCCCAGGTAGCGCTTGTACTTGTGGTAGGTCAGGGTCTTGAGGTGGTCGCCGCGGCGATTGTAATAGGCGACCTTCCAGGGAATGTAGAATTCCTGGTCCATCCACACCACCTGGCGGCTGTAGAGGGAGTGCTCGTCCACCGGGACGCGCTCGATGACGAAGACCCGGCGCCCCTTGTAGTCGTCGTCGCGCAGCCAGCGGTAGGTGAACTTCTCCAGCTCCGGGGCGCTCATGTCCTCGTAGGAGAACTCGCTGCCCATGAAGGCACCGCCCTTGTTGGCGGCCGAGATGCGCTTGACCCGCTTGAGGGCCGGCAGGTAGAGCCACTGGTCGTCGTCGCCATGCTTGTGGGAGAAGGTGAGGAACTTGGTGCCGGCCACGTCGGCGGGGCTGTGGAACACCAGCAGGCTCTTGTCGCCGTCTTCCGGCACCTCGAGGGTGAAGGCGCGGATGCGGCGCACGCTGGTCTCGCCCGCCCGGTTCCTGAGCACCATGGTGAGATCGGCGCTGAAGTTCCCCCAGCCTTGATCGCGGCGGTCGGCCTCGCGGGCGATTTCCAGGCCGCGTTCCTCGGGGGTCGCGGCCCACAGGGGCACGGCCGCCCCCAATAGCAACAGGCAGTGGACGAGCACGACAGACAGGCGCTTCTTCATGATTTCACCCGAACAGTTGGTAAAATTTCCTGACAACGATCCCCCGCCCGACGGTCGTACACCCCCAACAACAACGGCGGCAGCCAGAACAAATCGGCCGCCAGGGCCAGAAGGATGGTGACGGCGGTCAACAAGCCCATCTGGGCGTTGATCTGGAAGTCCGACAGGGTCAGCAGCAGGAATCCCGCCGCCAGCACCAGCGAGGTGATCCACATCGCCATTCCCACCCCGGCGAAGGCGTATTCCACGCTGTCCGCGGCGGAAAGCCCGAGACGGGTGCGGGCGTGGCGCCATTTGCTGAGGAAGTGGACGGTGTCGTCCACCACGATCCCCATGGTCATTCCCGCCACCACCGACAGACCCATGTTCACCTGGCCGTCGATCAGGGCCCACAGGCCGAAGGCCATCAAGGCCGGAGCCAGGTTGGGGATCAGGCTCAGCAATCCCAACGCCGGGGAACGCAGCGCCGCCACCAGCACCAGGGCGATCACGGCGAAAGCCACCGCCGTGCCCAACAGCATGCCGTAGATGTTGCTGTGGCCGATGTGGGCGAAGAGGACGTTGGGACCGGTGGCCGGCGCCCGCATGTACGGCGGGGCGTTGTCCCGCAGCCAGCGGGCGGCCCGGGCCTCCAGGTCGAGGATCTCGTTGCTGGACAGATTCCTGAGGGTGACGGTGAAGCGGGAGGCCGACTTGTCCACGTTGATGCGGTCGGTCAGCTCCAGCCCTTCCGGCAGCGACATCTCGTAGAGCAGCAGATACTGGGCCGCCAGCCGGCGGGAGTCGGGAATCCGGTACCAGGCCGGATCGTCGCCGTGCATGTTGCGGTTGAGGCGCTTGAAGATGTCGGCGACGCTGTAGACGTGGATGACCTCGGGCTGCTTCCGGAACCAGGCGGCGAAGGCGTCGAGCACCCGGAGGTAAGTCGGGTCGGTGATCCCCTCCCGCCCCCGGGAGCGGATGGAATACTCCAGCGTGTACATGCCGGTCAGGCGCCGGGCGGCGTATTCGGTGTCCTGGCGGAACGGGGTGGCGGTGGAGAAATACTTGATCAGGTCGTCGTTGAGTTCGTTTTTCGGCACCTGGGCCGCCAGGGCCAGCACCACGGCCCCGCCGCCCCACAGCAGGGCGCGACGGCGGGCGATCACGAAGCGGGCCAGCGCCCGCATGCTCCGCTGCCCCCGTCCGGAGCGGACCGGCACCCGGAGGGGAAAGGCCAGCATCAGGGCCGGCAGGAAGGTCAGGGTGTAGAGGAAGGCAAAACCCACCCCCAGGGCGGTGAGGTTGCCGAGATCGCGGAACAGCGGCGACTCGCTGAAATTGAGGGTGAGGAAGCCCAGGGCGGTGGTGAGACTGGTGAGAAACACCGGCATCCAGTTGAGGTTCAGCGCCTCCCCGGTGGCCTCGAAACGCAACCGCTCCCATCCACGGGGACTGAGCCAGCCCTCTTGCAATGCCAGCAGGAAGACGGTGAGCACGTGGACGCAGTCGGCCACCGCCACCGTGAGGATGATGTTGGGGGCGGCCGCCGAGGGCGGGGAAATGGTGTAGCCCAGCCATCCCGCCAACCCCATGGTGGAGACGATGGCGAAGGCGATGGTGAGGAAGGCCCACAGGGTGGCGGCCACGGAACGCAGCAGCAGATACAGCACCACGAACACCAGCGCGAACATCGCCGGGATCAGGGTGCTCAAGTCGTGATTGGAGGCTTCGGGGAAAGCGTTGCTCATCAGCACCCCGCCGGTCAGGCGTACCTCCAGGTTGGGGTCGCGGCGCCGCAGTTCCTCGGCGAGACGGCGGGCGTGGGACACCACCCGCGGTACCTCGTGTTCCAGATCCACCCCCGGCAGCAGGACGCTGACGTTGACCCCGGTCACGTCGGCGTCCGGGGAGATCAGGCGGTTCTTCAGCAGAGGTTCGCCGAGGGCGACGGCCTCGAGACGGGCCAGATCGGCGTCGCTGAGTCGCCGCGGGTCGTCGTACAGATCCCGGACCACCAGTTCATCGCCGCGGGCGTAGGTGTGCTGGAAGTTCTGCAGCGAATCGACCCGTTGGGCGTAGGGCATGCGCCAGGCCTGCCCGGTCAGCCAGGCGATGTCGGCCAGGGTCTTGCGGGTGAAGACCTTGCCGTCCCTGGGGGTGAGGACGAACAGGACGTTGTCGTCCTTGGTATAGGTGTCGTGGAGCCGGTTGAGGATCTGCAGCAGCGGGTCATCGGGGGCGAAAAACACCCGGTAGTCGGTGGTGAAGCGGAGAAACGCCATCCCGCTGCCGAGCACGGCCACCAGCGCGACGGTCAGCCCGATGATCCACCAGCGCCGGCGCCGGAGAAAAGTCAGATACGCCTGCAACACGCCGCCTACAGCAACTTGACGGCCGCCGGTTCCTCACGGATCAGGCGGCGAATTTCCTCGATGTCTTCCTGGGCCAGGGCCACGGCAAAAACCATTCAAACCGTCATGATGAAAGCATAGACCCTGAAACCGCCTCCAAGGTGCCGCCTCAGTCTTTTTCCTTGCGCTTCCTGATCTCCTCCCGGGCGCGGCGGGCCAGCTCCAGATAGCGCTGGCGCAGAATCTCCAGTTCCTCCTCCTCCATTTCCTCCAGGTCCAGGAGCATGTTCTCCGCGGTGTCGACGGCGCGGATGAGCTCGTCCAGCTTGATCTGGATGGCGTCGGTGTCCCGGTTCTGGGTGTGCTGGATGATGAACACCATCAGGAAAGTCACAATGGTGGTGGCGGTGTTGATGATCAGCTGCCAGGTATCGCTGAAACCGAAAAACGGCCCGCTCAGCACCCAGATGACGATGATGACGATGGCGATGTTGAAGGCCAGCGGCCTTCCGGCCAGGCGGGCGGCGAAACGGGCGAAGCGGTCGAAACGGTTGTTCCACTTCCGGGTGTCGATGCCGCGCTGCTGCAGCCAGCGCTCGATGGTGGGTGCGGTCTCTCCGGTGGGTCTTGCCATCGTTTTTCTCCCTCCTCCAGGATGTCTCGATTGCAACCAAAGCTCCTAAGCTTAATCCAATTGCAGCGCCTCGACCATGCCCTCCAACTCCGCCGCCAGGGTGGCGAAGGGCAGCAGATCGTGGGCGGGACTGCGGGTCAGTTCCCGGCACAGGCGCTGAAAGCGGCTGAAACGCTGCAGGCAGACCGGCCGGGTGCACACCGGTCCCACCTCCCCTTCCCCCGCCTGCAGACAGTGACGGGTCAGGGCGGCGGCGGCGGCCCACAGACGCTGGCGCAGGATCGGTCCGAGGCGGCCGTCCCAGCCGGCGTGCACCGGCACCCGGGCCAGGGCGTCCAGCAGCCCGGGCAACCCCAGGAAGCGGGACACGGCGCGGAAACTGTGGGCCACCGCGTCGAACTCCAGCCCGCAGGCCAGGGTCAGATCCAGCAGCACGGCGAATTCCTCGATTCCGGCGCAGGCGGCCAGGCGGACCGCCTGCGAGGATGACAGTCCCTCCGCCTCCAGACGGGCGACTTCCTTGTCGTCGATGGCGGCGAACCGGTGCAGATAGCGGTATAAATATTCTTGACACTGCGCCACCGTGGCGGTCTCGGGCGTCAGATCCCGCCCCCGTTCCAGGAACCAGCGGCAGCCGTCCGCCAAGGCGTCCTCCAGTCTCAGGCGCAGCTCGTAGTGGCGTTCGCTCGTCAGCGGCAGGTTTTGCAGGTCGCAGCGCAGCGGCTCGGCGGCGAGAATGGCGTCGAAGCCGAGCCAGCCGGCCACCGCCCGTTCCAGCAGCGGCCCCAGCTCCTCGATCCAGGTCAGGAAGGTCGCCCCGGCACGGTCGATGAGATAGTTGGCGGCGGCGGTGGCGGTGATCTCCCGGGCCAGGGGGTGGGAATCGACCTCCAAGCGGGACGCCAGCGGGGCTGGGAAATAATCGTGCAAGAAGCGGTGTAAAAATTTCTGACGCAGGAACCGGGGCCGAGACTGCAACCCCCGTTTGAACTGCATCTTGGCCATGGCCAGCAGCACGGCCAGTTCCGGCCGGGTGAGGCTGCGGCCGGGACGCGCCAGAACCTGGTCGCGACGGGGGAAACTTTCCGCCGTCCGGTTGAGCAGGCCGGCGTTCTCCAGCCGGTCGGCCAGTTCCAGGAACGGCAGCGGATTCCGCCGGCAGCGCAGCGCGTCCAGCGACAGGCACAGACTCTGGGAGCGGTTGTGGGCCAGAACCCGGGTCACCGTATCTTCGGCGACCCGCTCCAGCCAGCGGAAGGTTTCCCGATCGCCCAGACCGGCGGCCCGACGCAGAAGAACCTTGTAATTGACCTCGTGGTCGGAAAGATCGACGCCGCCGGAATTGTCGACGGCGTCCATGTTGATCCGGCCCCCGCGGAGGGCGAACTCGACTCGGCCCTTCTGGGTGAAACCCAGGTTGGCGCCTTCCGCCACCACCTTGACCCGCAGCCGACAGGCATCCACCCGGACGCTGTCGTTGCCCGGGTCCCCTACGAATTCGTTGCGCTCGTCGCTGGCCTTGACGTAGGTGCCGATCCCCCCGAGCCACATCAGGTCGGCCTCGGCGGTGAGGATGTGACGGATCAGGGCCTCGCCGTCGAGGCTGGGATGGCGGATGCCGAGCCAGCGCCGCACCTGAGGGGACAGAGGGATATGTTTGGCCCGCCGCGGCCAGACCCCACCCCCCGGGGAAATCCGGTCGGGATCGTAGTGCTCCCAACAGGCCTCGGCCTCGAACAGGCGCCGGCGTTCCCGGAAGGAGACCTCCGGATCGGGATCGGGGTCGAGGAAAATGTGGGTGCCGGAAAAGGCGGCCAGCAGTTTGATCCGGGGCGACAGCAGCATGCCGTTGCCGAACACGTCGCCGCGCATGCTGCCGATGCCGATGACGGTGACGATTTCGCTGTCCAGATCGCGCCCCATTTCGTAGAAATGGCGTCGGGCGCATTCCCAGGCCCCCCTGGCGGTGATGCCCAGCTTTTTGTGATCGTAGCCGCGCGATCCCCCGCTGGCGAAGGCGTCGCCGAGCCAGAAGCGGTATTCGGCCGCCACCCGGTTGGCGGTGTCGGACAGATGGGCGGTCCCCTTGTCGGCCGCCACCACCAGATAGTAATCGTCGTCGTCGTAACACAGCACCCCGGGAGGATGCACCACGCGGCCGTCCTCCAGATTATCGGTCAGATCGAGCAGGGCACGCATGAAGGTGACGTACGCCTGTTCCACGGCCACGTCACCCCGTCTGACGACGAAGCCCCCCTTGGCGCCCTGGGGCACGATCAGGGCGTTTTTGAGCATCTGGGTCCGCATCAGCTCCCAGATTTCGGTGCGGAAATCGTCGGGACGGTCGGACCAGCGGATTCCGCCCCGGGCGATGCGGCCGCCGCGCAGGTGCACCGCCTCCACCTCCGGTGCGTGGACATAGGTTTCGAACAGAGGCTTGGGCACCGGCATGCCGATCACCCCCAAGCCGCTGAGCTTGAAGGCGATACGGCGGCGGGCGCCGGGACGATAGAAATTGGTGCGCACCGTGGCGTCGATGAGGTTGAACAGAGTGCGAAGGATGCGATCGGCGTCGAGATCGGCGATCGGTTCCAGGGCCTGCTGAAGCCGGAGACGCAGGGGCAGCAGACCCTCCTCCTCGCGCGCCTCCAGCGACGGCCATTCCCGGGCGGGGTCGAAGCGGGCCCGGAAATAGTCCATCAGCAGCGTCACCACTTCGGCATGGTCCAGCAGCACCTGATGGAAACGGGCGGGACCGAACGGCTGGCCCAGTTGGAAAAAATAATTGCGATAGGCGCGCAGCACGTCGATCTCTCGCCACGACAACCCGGCCTGCAGCACCAGGGCGTTGAGGGCGTCGTCCTCGACCTCTCCCGCCAGCAGAGCTTCGAGCAAGGCGACGACCTCGCCGGCGGCCGCCAGCAGGGGCTCCCGCCCCCCGGGGGATTCGACCCGGAAACAACGGATGTGGACCCGTCCCTCGGGAAAACGGAAGACGAAATGGCTCTGGTCCCGGACCCGAAGCCCCAGGTGGCGCAACGGCGGGAGGCATTCGTCGAGATAGCGGCCGTGCCGGCTGTAGAAGCGCAGGCAGGGCGGCTCCCCTGCGTCCCCCGGCCACAGGCTCACGCTTTCCCCACCCTCCCGCAGCAGCCGTTCCATCCGGGACAGATCCTCGGCCGCCAGCGCGGGCGGGGTGGTGTGGCGGTAACCGGGCGGGATCGCCTGGCAGAAGCGTTCGGCCTGCTCCGGCCCCACCAGGGCGGCGAAACGTCGGTCCCAGGAACTCATTGCAGCCGCTTCCGCATGATCAGGACGTTCTCCGGTTTTCCCCGGCGGTATTCCACTTCGTCCATCAGGGTACGGATCAGGAACAGACCCCGGCCGTGCTCCACCGGGACATCAGGCTGCGGCGGCGGCAGGCTCTCCAGGTCGAACCCCTGTCCCTGGTCGTAGACCTCGATCTGCAGCGCATCCCGGTCGATGTGGATCCGCACCCGTACCGTCTTGCCGGCGTTTTCGTGATGGGCGTGCTTGATGGCGTTGGCCATGGCTTCGGTCAACACCAGATTCAGTTGGTAAGCTAGGGCCTCCCGGTCTCCCCGATAATGGTCCAGTTCCCGGGCGATGGCTTCGCCGATACGGCCGATCAGGCTCAGGTAGCGGGTCTGGTTGGGGACGACGATGTCCACCTCGATGTCGTTCATGGCCTCAGTGCCCGGCCAGGGCCTCGTCCACGTCCCGGTAGATCTCGAACACCCGATTGAGGCGCGTCAGTTCGAACATGGCCTGCACCCGCGGCTGCAATCCCGCCAGCACCAGGGAAGCACGGTGCAGATTGGCGTTCTTGTAGCCGGAAAGCAGCGCCCCGAGCCCGGAACTGTCGATGAAGCGCACGGCGCTCAGGTCGACGACCAACCTGGATTCGTTGCCTTCCAGGAGCTTGGCAATGTAGTCCTTCAATTCGTCCGAATTGTGGGCGTCCAGGCGGGGTTCCTGCACGCTGAGAACCAGGTTGCCGTCTCGGGTTTCGGTTTGAATTTGCATCGTACTATGGCCGTTTCCTGATGACTATACTTTCACTCGATGAAGTACGAGCATATGCCAGTCAGCCCGCCAACACAAACCCCCGGCTCCTACGACCGGCAGGGCCGACCTGACGTTTGGGGCGGGACGCCGGGTTTGTCGCTGTATCGGCTGCTCTTACCCGCGGCGACCGCCGGATTCCTCTTTCTGGCCCTGTTGCCCGTGGATCGGTTTCTCCAGGGCCTGCTGGCCACCGGTCTGATTGTCATTCTACTGATTCTGCGACGCTATTCCCGTCTGGGATGGCTGCGGCTGACGTTTCTGGGCGTCTCAGGACTCCTGGTGGCCCGTTATTTTTTCTGGCGCACCTTCCAGACCCTGGGATACGACGATCCCGTCAGTTTCATTGCCGCCCTGGCCCTATACGGGGCCGAATGCTACGGTATCCTGATGTTCAGCCTCAGCGCTTTCGTCAACGCCAGACCCATCCGTCGCCGGCCGGTCGGCACCGTCGAGTCGTGGCCCACGGTGGACGTCTTCGTGCCGACCTACGACGAACCGGTGGAAGTGGTCAAGGCCACCCTGGTCGCCGCCACCGCCATGGACTATCCCGGAACTTTTCGGGTGTATCTGCTGGACGACGGTGGTACCCGGGAGAAGCGCCACGATCCGGACCCTCTGAAGGCCGCCAAGGCCCGGCGCAGGGCCCGGGCCCTCCGGGAATTGTGCGACGCCACGGGGGCCCGCTATCTGACCCGCCGGGACAATCGTCACGCCAAAGCGGGAAATCTCAACGCCGCCTTTGCCAGAACCTCCGGGGAACTCGTTCTGGTACTGGACTGCGACCACATCCCCACCGTGGACTTTCTACGCCATACCGCCGCCCACTTCGTCGCCGACGAGCGCCTTTTCCTGGTGCAAACCCCGCATTTTTTCGTCACGCCCGATCCGATCGAAAAAAATCTGGCCCTGTTCAACCGCATGCCGGCGGAGAACGACATGTTCTACGAAGCCATTCAGCCCGGTCTTGATTTCTGGGAGTCGTCGTTCTTCTGCGGCTCCGCCGCCGTGCTCCGGCGCCGGGCTCTGGAGGAAACCGGCGGTTTTTCCGGCCTTTCGGTCACCGAGGACGCGGAAACCGCTCTCGCCCTGCACGCCCGAGGCTGGCGCTCCCGTTATCTGCTCAAGCCCATGATTTCCGGCTTGCAGCCGGAAACCTTCACCAGCTTCGTCAAACAGCGGATCCGCTGGGCGCAGGGCATGATCCAGCTGTTTCTGCTGAAAAACCCGCTGCGCCTGAAAGGGTTGAAATTCTGGCAGAAACTGGGTTACCTCAATTGCATGCTGTTCTGGTTCTTTCCCCTCGCCCGGGTGGTGTTCCTGCTCGCCCCCCTGTGCTACCTGTATTTCGGTCTGCACATCTACAACGCCGGCGTCCGGGAAATCGCCCTCTACGCCCTGCCCTACCTGCTGGCGCTGACCCTCACCGCCCATTATCTGTTCGGCCGGGTACGTTGGTTCCTTATCTCGGAAATCTACGAAACCATGCAGTCTCTGTTCTCCCTGCCCGCCGTCCTCGACACTCTGCGCCATCCCCGCAAACCCCGCTTCACCGTCACCCCCAAGGGAGAACAGTTGTATGATGATTTCATCTCGCCTTTGGCCCGTCCCTTCTACCTGCTCATCCTGCTGACTCTCGGCGGCCTGACGGCGGGATGGCTACGCTGGCAGGCGTTTCCCGACGAGCGACCGCTGACCCTGATCACTCTGCTGTGGGCCGGTTTCAACCTGGTCATCCTGATCGCTGCCCTGGGTGCTCTCTACGAGCGGCGGCAGCGACGCCGCACTCCCCGCTTGCCGGCGGACAACATGCCCGCCACCTTATCGATTGAGGGAAAGACGATACACGCCCGCATTCGGGATTTTTCCATCGGCGGGGCTTCCCTGAAGGCCGAAGGAAACTTCGCTCCGCAAGGAAAGCCCGTCGTCCTGGAACTGAACCACCCTGTCCACCGAAAAACTTGGCGCACCGCAGTGGAAATCGTCACTTGCGTCCCCGAGGGTAAAGGAGAAACCGTGATCGGCATTCGTTTCTTACCCCATTCCCTGGCAGACTACCGGAACATCGTCCTGCTGGTCCACGGCGACAGTCGACGCTGGGAACGCATCCTCCAGCGGCGCGACCGCGATATCGGCATCCTGAAAGCCTTCCTCATCCTCATGAGCCAGGGTTTCCGCCAATCCTGGGAACACCTCGGCGCCTTGTTCGCCCGGATCAGCGGACACCGCTCGCCACATCGACGGCTCGTTCCGGGGCTGGCCTTGGGACTGCTGCTGTTGACCGTCTCCGTTTCCGCGCTCGCCGACGGCCGGACCATTCTACCCCTGGCGAAGATGATGACCCGGCCGGAACGCATCGTCCTTCGCACCACCCGTGCCGACTACACCCTGCATTTTCCCGTCTCCCACCGTCATCGCCCCGTGGCGGTACGCCTCCATCTCGACTTCACCCATTCCAACGCCCTGATACCGTCGCGCTCCCAGATACGGATCCAGCTCAACGGCGTCACCATCGGTCAGCGGCACCTGTCGCCCCCCGACACCCACAAGGTCGTGGACCTGGAAATCCCCCCGGAACTGGTGGTGGCGGGATACAACGAACTACGCTTTCGCGTCGCTCAACACTACACCGAAGCCCATTGCGAAGACCCCACCAGCCCGGAATTGTGGACCGAGATCGATACCGTCCGTTCACGTCTAATCCTGGAGTGGCGGCCGCGTCCCCTCGCTCCACGCCTGTCGGATCTGGACCGGCTGATCGATCCCACGCTCTCCGATTACCGCTTCCGGCTGCTTTTGCCGAACACCGAAATCGATGATCCGCAACTGCAATGGGGTGGCCTCATCGTTCAAGGGGTGGCGCTGAGACGCGATTACGCCCCCTTCGGGCTCGCCCTGGACCACCCCAAGCCAACCCAGGCCAGCGGGACGACATTACGAATGATTCCATCGAGGGATGATGCCGCCCTGATGGGCACGCGGCAACAGTTACGACCGTTTCTCCCCGAGTCACTCTACCGTGCCATTCAGGGGCCCTATTTGGGCATCTTTCCGGCACCGGGACAGCCGGAACACTTCGTGCTGGTGGTGTCCGGCACTTCGGACAAGGAAGTGGAACAGGCCGCCACCGCCTTCGCCCTCATGAACTTCCCCCTGCCCGACACGGCGACGACCCTGATCCAGCGAATACAAACACCGCCACCCCGACCTTACGCCGCCATTCCGGCCGTGGAAGCCGACACCACCTACCGCTTCGCCCAACTGGGTTTTACCACCCGGGAAACACGGCGGCTGGCACCGGAACCGCTGGAATTTACCTTCTTTCTGCCGGCGGACTGGTACGCCCCGGAAACCGCCGAGGTCACCCTCCACCTGCATCTGGCCTACAATGCGGGCATGCGGCGCGATTCCCTGCTGGAGATGCGCATCAACGGCGTTTTCGAGCGCGCCATCCAATTGCCCGAGGAAGGCGGCGCCCACTACCGGGATTACCGCCTCACCTTCCCGTTGCGCACCCTGAAACCGGGGCTCAACCGGATCACCTTCCACCCTTATCTGGTACCGGCGATCTCAGGTGAATGCCGCTTCCTCCACACCGAGCATCTGGCCGTCACCCTCTACGACGATTCCACCATCCAGTTTCCACCGGTGGGGCGCTACGTCCAACTGCCGGATCTGAGGCGGTTCGCGGCCACCGGTTTTCCCTATTTGGGACAAGATGGAGCCCCGACCATTCAAGTGCTCGACCCCAGTCCCGACAGCATCCTGGCGGCCTGGCAACTGTCGGGGCGGCTCGCCCGCCTCAACGGTATGCCGCTGTTGCGGGCCCGAATTTCCTTCAACCCCCCCGCAGACAAGGGCCATCATCTGATCGTCGTCGGCCGTCTCGACCACCTCAACGACGACCTGCTGCGCTCGGCGCCCGTCGATCCCGCCGCCCGCTGGAAAGACTGGGCGTATCCGGCCGGCTGGACACCGACCGCTCCCGAAGATTGGCAGACCCGCCTGCAACGCCGCCTGTTCGGTCCCGGCCGACCTTCCGTCACCCTGAAACCGCGCCATGCCCGCATTATCCAGAGCGGTGGTCCGGGAGATTTCGCCGTGGGATTGTCCTTCGGGGACGGAAAGCGCCTGGTCACCGTCTTCACCGCGCGGGAATCGCTCTATCCCGCCGTTCAGCGCCTGACTACCACCGGACTCTGGTCCCAGATGCGGGGCGATCTGATTCTCTGGCATGCCGACTCCAAGAATCTGCACTGGCAGCGGCTGGGACCGAGCTTTCATCTCGGCGACGCCGCCCCCCACCTGCGGTTGATCTTCCATTTCGCCCAACACCCCTGGCAATGGCTGGCCGTCGTGTTCGGCGTCATCCTCCTGTTCGCCTGGACGATTCATCGACTGCTGCAACGTTTCAAACACCGTCATCACCCCGATGCCGAAGAGATCGCCCCTTGAGCCGATCCGCACCCTGGTGCTCCTGGTCCTACTGCTGCCCGGCTGCGGCTCTCCCGACCTGGAAAGCCAATGGGAAATCTACAAGCAGCGCTTCATCCAGCAGGGACGGGTCGTGGACACCGGCAACGACGGCGTGTCCCATTCGGAAGGTCAGGGCTACGCCATGCTGCTGGCGGTGGCGGCGGACGACCGGGAAACCTTCGAAGCGCTGTGGCGTTGGACCCGGGAGCACCTGCAGGTCCGCTCCGACCACTTGTTCATGTGGCGCCGCCGCCCCGGCGTCCCCCTGGCGAAAGAGGATCCCAACAACGCCACCGACGGCGATCTGCTGATCGCCTGGGCCCTGCTGGAAGCCGACGACCATTGGGACGAACCACGATGGACCCGGGAAGCCCGGTCCATCCTGACCGATCTCAAACACACCGTCCTGCGACGTTGGCAGGATTACACCGTCCTGCTCCCGGGGGCCTACGGATTCGAGCACGACGACCGCCTGGTGCTGAACCTGTCCTACTGGGTTTTCCCGGCGCTGCAACGTTTCGCCGAGGCCGATGCCGATCCGGTCTGGCAGCGTCTGATCGATTCCGGCCTGCGACTCCTGGAACAGGCCCGCTTCGGAACCTGGCGACTCCCCAGCGACTGGGTCGAAGCGGCCCAGATCCTGCGTCCCGCTGCCGGGCGCCCGCCCCGCTTCGGCTACGACGCGGTCCGCATCCCTCTGTATCTGGTGTGGGGGGGATTCGATGAACCGTCGTATCTGGAACCGTTTCTGAAATTCTGGAACGCCTTTTCCGGCTTCCTGCCCCCCTGGGTCGATCTGGAAAATAATTGCATCGGCGCCTACCCGGCACCGCGGCACGTGGCCGCCATCCGCGCGTTGACCCAATACGCCGCGGGGGACGCCTGGTGGTTGACATTGCCGGATCTGGGCGACGAGCGGGACTACTACGCCGCCACCCTGACGCTACTCAGTCATCTGGCCGCCCGTCAGTCCCTATGAGGGTGATTTGCTTTCTGATCCTGATGCTGGTGTCCCTGTCGTCATGGGGACAATCGCCCCTTCCCGACGAGCGCGTCCTCTGGCAACTGCTGCATGCCGGCCGCCTGCGCCTGTTGAGCCAGGCCATCGAAGAATACCGCCGGAACCATCCGGGTTGGGAACCGCCCGCCGCCCTGCTGCAGGAACTGCGGCGCCGGCGACACCGGCAACAGGCCAAACCTCCGGGAAACTTCATCGCCACCGTCATCCGGCAACAAGACTGGCCCCGACTGATCCGCCTGGCCCGGAAACATCCCCGCCTGTTCGACTGTCACCACCCAGACCGGCTGCAGGCCCTGTCCCTGGGCTACGCCAAGGTCGGCGATGTGGAAACCGCCTTCCGCCACTACCGGCATCTGCTCGGTTGTCCCGGCGTCGATGCCGAGGCGGTGCTGCGAGCGGCGCTCTGGCAGCTCCCCTCGAGTGATTTCGGCGCGTTGCTGGAGCAGGTCCGCGGCAAACTGGGCACTGCCGCCTGGGACCGACTGCATTATCAGAGCCGGCGCCGCCGGCTCCTAAGCCTGAACCGGGAAGAAAAGCTTCCGTCGCTGTTGCACGAAGCCGAACCCCTGGCGGACGCCATCGTCGCCCACCGGGACCTGGACCTGATCCGCGTGCTGGGATGGGCGGCGTACCGCCGGAAAGCCTGGCAAACGGCGAAATTCTGGTTTCGGACGGGACTTGACCTGCAACCCGATGAGGAGTCTGCTTATGGGTTAGCGTTGACCTATCGACAGTTGGGGGATACCCACAACCTGCTCGCCCTGGCCGGTCGCTTCGCCGACGATTCGGCCCGTATCCGTCACCTGGCGGGTGATTATCTTCTCGCCCGGGCCTGGGATGCCTACCGCAGGCAGGATTTTCCGCGCAGTCACCACCTGGTTCAGCGTGCCCTGCCCTGGCTGGAACGGACGGAAGACGCCCGTTATCTGATGGGCTGGCTCGCGCTGAAAACGGGAAAGCCGCAGGCGGCCATCGCCCGTTTCACCCCCCTCTATCGGGCCCATCCCCGACAAGAACGCTATGCCGAGGCGCTGGTCCAGGCTTACCTCCGCAGCGGCGTCGATCCGGACCGACTGGCGGTCGAGCCTTCCCTGGAACCGGTCTTCCGGCGCTACCGGGCCCGGCTGCACTATGCCCACAAACAGTTCCTGCTCGCCCACCGCTTCGGCGCCGCCACGTTCCCGACGCTGGAACACATCGACTCACCCGCCATCGACACCGGAACCCTTTATCGGCGGAAATCGGGGGACCGGGGTCTGGATCGCTTGGAAATCCTGATGGTACCGCTTTTCTCCGCCACCTACGTGCACGGCGATCAACGCTTCGGGATTTCACTGGGGCGGATCGACCTTTCCAGCGGTAAACTCAACGACGCCGGCCGGCTGGCCGCGAACGAAGACCAGGCCGCCCGGCTGCGCGCCGACCCACCGATCCATGCGCTCCAGGCGGCGTGGCTGGAATTGACCTACCGGCGGGAGGGCCAGCTCAATCCCTATTTCACCCTGGGTTTCACCCCCATCGACGACCTCATTGCACCCCGTCCCACTTTCCGGCTGGGGCTTCAGGATCACCGGGGCAAGTTGCACTGGAACGTGGAGCTGTACTCCCAGCCGGTCCGGCTCAGCCTGCTTTCCTATACCGGCTGGAAGGTGCTGGGGAAAAAATGGGGTCGGGTGTTGCGTAACGGCCTGCAAGGGCACGGCAATCTGCTGGTGGGCGACCGGTGGAACGTCTATCAATTTTTCGACGTCGCCTTTCTGGACGGCAAACGCACCAAGGACAACTGGGCCATCCACTACACCATCGCCCCCGGCTACGACCTGTCCTTGCCCGGCTTCGACACCTTCACCCTGGGCCCCTACTTCGACTTCCAGCACTACGGCAACAACCAGAATCATTTCCGCCTGGGCCACGGCGGTTATTTCAGTCCCCAGCGCTTCTATGCCGGCGGCGTGCAGCTGAACGTGCGGACCGAGGAAGGAAAATCCCTCCTGCTCGAGGGCCGGCTGGCGTTAGGGGTGCAGCATTTCCGGGAGGAGGCGGCTCCCTGGTTTCCCATCGGCTGCCCCTACGCCAACTGTGACGGCAGCTATCCGGGCAATCGGGCCACCAACTTCGCCCCGGATCTGCGGCTGCGCCTCGTGTGGCAGCCCCATCCCCTGCTGCAACTGGGCAGCGGGGTGTACGCCCGCAAGACCGGGGACTTCAAAGAAGTCGGTGCCGGCATCTTCCTGCGCTTGTTCTTCGAACCGAGAAAAGGGGTGTTCAGCAACGATCTGCCCGCCTACCTGTTCGCTGCCATCGAATGAAAACGAAGAGGAACACACCGCCGAATAGAAAGATCCCACCGACGGGCGGCTCGAATATGAACAGATAATTGTTCACCTGGCCAGTGCAACGATCGACCGAAGGATTGCCGCATTGCCCCACCGGCGGCGACAACACGGAACCGACGATCAGATTCCCGTCGATATGGGCGTCGTAGAAGCTCAAGTCGGCCCACGGCGCCAACACGCTGCCCTTGACTCCGACGTTGTGGATGGCAAGGCTCTCGGCATTGAAAAAGTTGAACAGCACCCGACGGGTCAGGGAACCGTCATGGCGGACGGCCGGATCGTCCGGCAGCCGCAGCCACCCACCGTCCACCTTGCGATAGAAGCCGAAATTGTCCATTTCCGCCAGGATACCATCCACATTGATGAGCACGACGGATTGCAGCGGCACATCGAGCCAGAAACCATAAGCACCGCCCAACCAGTCGGCCGGCACATCGAAAACGTTCAGCTTTGAATCGCTACCTTGCAAATACAATCCCCAACCCGGGTCGGTATCCTCGTCGTCGGCGTTCTCGCGCCAGACCACCCCGTTGGCCGGCAACCCGGCCCATTCCAAGGAACGCCGGGACAAATCTTCCCGCAGGCCGGTAAAATCCAACGGACTACCCGGCTGCAGAGCACCGGTCGGCCGACTGGGATCGTCGGCGTAGAAACCGACCCGCCGAACGTCCGCAGCACCGCCGTAACGGGCGTTGCCGTGATAGATCCGGCCATCGTAGAAGCTCAGATCCCCCCCGACGATGAGGGTATCGGAGAAATCGGCATCGGTACCCAACAACTGTCCCACGGCATAGTGGCGCAAAGTCAAGTCACCCCCTACCGCCATCCGCCCTTCCACGTCGGAGTAATAGCCCTCCATGTCCCCGAAGACGAGCAGGTTGTATCGACCCGCCGCACCGAGACCGATCGGCACCGCGACCGCTTCGCCAACGAAAAAGAAGAGCATCCACAGCCAATAGCATCGCCACATGACCTGTCACCTCGTTGTGTATGCGCCCTTCTCCCCCGCCTCCCTATTCAGTAAATTATACGCCCAAGTCACTCCGGCTGCTTTTCAAGAGAACCGTCGTCGCCCGGCGCCCTTAGTCAAAGCCCGCCAGCAAAGTTGCCAGCGCCTTGGCGTTGGCCACCGAATAAGCGCGCTGGTCGTTGTCGAAGAATACGAACACTTCGTGCCCCTGGCCGACCCACTCCCGGATCCTTCCCGTCCAGGCCGCAAGCTGCTCCCGCGAATAACATCCCGTGTAAGGCAGCACTCCGGGGCCGTGGAGACGGATGTAGATCAAGCGGGCGGTGACGACGAGCGGCGACTGCCGGCCGGCGATGTCGAACTGGCAGAAGGCCAGGTCATGGTCCGCCAACAGCCGGTACACCGCCTCGCAGTGCCAGGTGGGATCGCGGAATTCGAAGGCATAGTCGTAGCGGGGCGGCAACAGCCCCACGAAGTCCCGCAGACGCGCCAGATCCAGACGCCAGCGGGGCGGCAGCTGGAACAGGAGCGGCCCCAGTTTGTCGCCGAAGTGCTCTATCACCCGGAAGAAACTTTCCAGCGCCGCCTCGCAACGCCGCAGTCTCTTCAAATGAGTGATCAGACGACTGGCCTTGACGGCGAACGAAAACCCCGGCGGGGTCGCTGCATGCCAGGTCCGGACCGCATCCACCGTCGGCAGGCGATAGAAACTGTTGTTGACCTCGACGCAGTCGAAATCCCGGGCGTACCATTGGAGCCACCGGCCGGTCGGCAAGTCTTCCGGATAATAGCGCCCGCGCCAGTGGCGATAATGCCAGCCGGAGGTTCCCACGTGGTACGATCCGTCGTTGTCGCCTTTTCGACTGTAGTCATTTTCATGTCGGTTTTTTTGACGATTTCCGGAACCTCCGGTCACCTTGGGCGTCTCAATAATGCACGGCTGTTCCGGCGTGCCTCCGGTTCTTTGTCCCGATCTTTTTCCTGCTCTTTCCTGGCGCGGTTCTTGCGTCTTCAACGGGGAGAACAGACGCACCGCCCACTCTCCGTCTGCCAGTTGATAGCCTTTTGTTTGCCTTGAGGAGGAACCCATGGGGATCTTCGATCATTATCGCAACCGTTACGATGCCACGCAGGAGGAAGAATACACCCTTCAGGAATACCTGGAAATCTGCCGCGACGACCCGACCGCCTACGCCACGCCGGCCGAGCGCATGCTCCTGGCCATCGGCGAACCGGAACTGATCGACACCCGCCTCGACCCCCGTCTGTCGCGCATCTTCGCCAACAAGGTCATCAAGCGCTATCCGGCCTTCGAGGAATTCTACGGCATGGAGGAGACCATCGAGCAGATCGTCGCCTACTTCCGCCATGCCGCCCAGGGCCTGGAGGAAGCCAAACAGATCCTCTATCTGCTCGGCCCCGTCGGGGGCGGTAAATCCTCTCTGGCCGAGAAGCTCAAGTCCCTGATGGAAAAGGTGCCTTTCTACGCCCTCAAGGGTTCGCCGATCCACGAAAATCCCCTCGGTCTGTTCAATCCCGAGGAGGACGGCCCGATCCTGGAGGACGAATACGGCATCCCGCGCCGCTATCTCACCCCCATCATGTCGCCCTGGGCCAGCAAACGCCTGCACGAATTCGGCGGCGACATCACCCAGTTCAAGGTGGTCAAGCTTTATCCCTCGATTCTCGACCAGCGCGCCATCGCCAAGACCGAACCGGGGGACGAGAACAACCAGGACATCTCCTCCCTGGTGGGCAAGGTGGACATCCGCAAGCTGGAGCACTACGCCCAGGACGACCCTGACGCCTACAGCTATTCCGGCGGCCTGTGCCGCGGCAACCGCGGGATCATGGAATTCGTGGAGATGTTCAAGGCCCCCATCAAGGTGCTCCACCCGCTCTTGACCGCGACCCAGGAAGGCAACTACAAGGGCACCGAGGGTCTGCCGGCGATTCCCTTCGAGGGCATCATCCTGGCCCACTCCAACGAGTCGGAGTGGCAGCAGTTCAAGAACAACAAGAACAACGAAGCCTTTCTCGACCGCATTTACGTGGTCAAGGTGCCCTACTGCCTCAGGGTTTCCGAGGAAGTCAAGATCTACCAGAAGCTGCTGCGCCACAGCTCCCTCAAGGACGCCCCCTGCGCGCCCCACACCCTGGAGATGCTGGCCCAGTTCGCCGTCCTCTCCCGCCTCAAGGAACCGGAGAACTCCAGCATCTATTCCAAGATGCGGGTTTACGACGGTGAGAATCTCAAGGACACCGACCCCCGGGCCAAGTCCTATCAGGAATACCGTGATTTCGCCGGGGTCGACGAAGGCATGGACGGGCTGTCGACCCGCTTCGCCTTCAAGATTCTTTCCAAAGTGTTCAATTTCGATCATTCGGAAGTGGCCGCCAACCCGGTGCATCTGCTCTACGTCCTGGAGCAGCAGATCGTCCAGGAGCAGTTTCCGCCGGAGACCGAGGAGAAATACCTGCGTTACATCAAGGAGTACCTGATCCCCCGCTACATCGAGTTCATCGGCAAGGAGATCCAGACCGCCTACCTGGAATCCTACGCCGAATACGGCCAGAACATCTTCGACCGTTACGTCACCTACGCCGACTACTGGATCCAGGATCAGGAATACCGGGATCCCGACACCGGCGAGATCTTCGACCGTCGCGCCCTCAACGAGGAGCTGGAGAAGATCGAAAAACCCGCCGGTATCTCCAATCCCAAGGATTTCCGCAACGAAGTGGTCAATTTCGTGCTCCGGGCCCGGGCCAAGAACGGCGGCCGGAACCCCACCTGGACCAGTTACGAGAAGCTGCGCCGGGTGATCGAGAAGAAGATGTTCGCCAACACCGAGGAGTTGCTGCCGGTGATCTCCTTCAACGCCAAGGCCTCGGCCGAAGACAAGAAGAAGCACGAGGACTTCGTCAACCGCATGGTGGAGAAAGGATATACTCCCAAGCAGGTACGCTTGTTGTGCGAATGGTATCTACGGGTAAGAAAATCCACCTGAAGGGCGGATGTATTTTGAAATCCTCGGTGACATCCGCCAGATCGAGACTTTCGCCAGCGGTCGCGGCATCCGGGAATTGGCGCGACTGCAGAAGGCTTATGGACGAGGTCACTGGCGCAAGCGCAAAGGGGTCGCCGAGGTACGCCTTCCCGACGGTACCGTACGGCTGGCGGAAATCCACTGGTACGAAGCCAGCGGCATCGGCAGGAAGGAATTCAAGATCAAACGATTTCTGGACTGAACCATGAGCAACCACCGTTTCCGTTTCGCCCTGTGTATCGACAATGCCGGGTATCCGGTTTCCCTGGAAAAACGCAAGGTTTACCGGATACTCCCCGACCCGGAGGCAGAAAGACATCACTGTCTGCGGGTCGTGGACGAGTCCGGCGAGGATTATCTCTATCCCGAAAGCTGCTTCGTCCCCATCGAACTGCCCCGGGCGGCGGAAGCCGCCTTCACCGAGGAGGCGGCCTGACCATGTCCCAGATCATCGACCGCCGTCTCAATCCCAAACACAAGAGCGCCGTCAACCGTCAGCGCTTTCTCCGCCGCTTCCGCAACCAGATCCGCAAGGCGGTGTCCGACGCCGTGGACGGCCGTTCGGTCACCGACACCGACAGCGGCGAACAGGTCACCATTCCCGCCAAGGACCTGTCCGAACCGGTATTCCAGCACGGTCCCGGCGGGCGGCGCGAAATCGTCCATCCCGGCAACAAGGAATTCGTCACCGGCGACCGCATCCCCCGCCCCGAGAGCGGCAAAGGCCGGGGCGGCCGCGCCAGCAATCAGGGCGAGGGCATGGACGACTTCGTCTTCGAGCTGTCGCGGGACGAGTTCCTGGAGTTTTTCTTCGAGGATCTGGAACTGCCGGACCTGGTCAAGACCCGGCTGGCCCGCGAGGTGGCCCACAAGTCGGTTCCCGCCGGCTTCAGCAAGGACGGCATCCCCCCCAACCTGCACGTGGTCCGATCCCTGCGCGAGGCCCACGCCCGACGCATCGCGTTGACCTCCGGCAAACGCCGGCGCCTCAAGGAACTGGAGGCGCAACTGGCCGCCCTGAAGGCCGAGGGCGCTTCAAGCCGCGACATCGAAGCACTGGAGCGGGAAATCGAGCTGCTGAAGCAGCGCATCGCCGCCGTCCCCTTCATCGACACCCTGGACCTGCGCTACCGCAACCGCATCCAGGTACCCAAACCCACCACCCAGGCGGTGATGTTCTGCCTCATGGACGTCTCCGGCTCCATGGACCAGTACAAGAAGAGCCTGGCCAAGCGTTTCTTCCTGTTGCTGTACCTGTTCCTGGAGCGTAACTACGAACGCACCGACGTGGTCTTCATCCGCCACCACACCGTGGCCAAGGAGGTGGACGAACAAGAATTCTTCTATTCCCGCGAGACCGGCGGCACCGTGGTCTCCAGCGCCCTGGAACTGATGCGCGACATCATCCGGGCCCGCTACCCCTTCCAGGACTGGAACATCTACGCCGCCCAGGCCTCCGACGGCGACAACTGGCCCGAGGATTCCGGCAACTGCAGCCGCCTGTTGGACGAGGAGATCCTGCCCTATCTCCAGTACTACGCCTACATCGAGATCGACAACGACTATCCCCTAGGGTTGTGGCAGGAGTACGAGAAAGTGGCCCGTCGCTGGCCCAACTTCGCCATGCAGGCCATCGACACTCCCGCCGACATCTATCCAGTGTTCCGCGAACTGTTCCGTAAGAAGGGGGTGGACCGATGAGGGAACGCAAACCCATCTCCACCGGTTCCGAGTGGACCTTCGAACTGCTGGAACGCTACGACGCCGAGATCGCCCGCCTGGCGGCGGAATACGGCCTCGACACCTATCCCAACCAGATCGAGGTCATCTCCTCGGAACAGATGATGGACGCTTACGCCAGCTGCGGCCTGCCGGTCTACTACCACCACTGGTCCTTCGGCAAGCAGTACCTGTCCATCGAGAAACACTACAAGCGCGGCCAGATGGGGCTGGCCTACGAGCTGGTCATCAACTCCAACCCCTGCATCGCCTATCTCATGGAGGAGAACACCATGACGATGCAGGCGCTGGTGATCGCCCATGCCTGCTACGGCCACAATTCCTTCTTCAAGAACAACTACCTGTTCCGCACCTTCACCGCCGCCGATGCCATCGTCGATTACCTGGTGTTCGCCAAGAACTACATCGCCGAATGCGAGGAGCGTTACGGCGTCGAGGCGGTGGAGGAGATCCTCGATTCCTGTCACGCCCTGATGAACTACGGCGTCGACCGCTACCGCAAACCACCAGCCCTGTCCCTGCGGGAGGAACGCCAGCGCCAGAAAGCCCGGGCCGAATATCTCCAATCCCAGATCAACGACTTGTGGCGCCGCACCATTCCGGAAAGCCGCTCGCGCCGGGAAACCTCCGGGGAACGTTTCCCCCCGGAACCGGAGGAAAATCTTCTCTACTTCATCGAGAAGAACGCCCCCCTTCTGGAACCGTGGCAGCGGGAAATCGTCCGTATCGTCCGCAAGATCGCCCAGTACCTCTATCCCCAGCGCCACACCAAGGTGATGAACGAGGGTTGGGCCACCTTCTGGCACTACACCCTGCTCAACCGCCTCTACGACGAAGGGCTGGTGACCGACGGCTTCATGCTGGAGTTCCTGGAGACCCACACCGCCGTCATCGCCCAGCCGCCTTTCGACCACGACTTCTACACCGGCATCAACCCCTACGCCCTGGGGTTCGCCATGTTCCGCGACCTCAAACGCATCTGCGAGGATCCCACCGAGGAGGACCAGCGCTGGTTTCCGGAGATCGCAGGGCAAGACTGGCTCGAGGTCCTGGATTTCGCCATGCGCAACTTCAAGGACGAAAGCTTCATCGCCCAGTATCTGTCCCCGCGGGTGATCCGGGATTTCCGTCTGTTTGCGGTCCTCGACGAGGAAGGGGAAGACGAACTGGAAATCACCGCCATTCACGACGACGCCGGCTATCAGGCCATCCGCGAAAAACTGTCGGAACAGTACAACCTGGGCACCCTGGAACCGGACATCCAGGTTTGGTCGGTGGACACCCGTGGCGACCGTTCCCTGACCCTGCGTCACTTCCAGCACAATCGTCGGCCGCTCGCCGAGAGTGCCGAGGAAGTACTCAAGCACATCCACCGCCTGTGGGGCTTCACCGTACGTCTGGAAACCGTGGACGAACGGGGACGGGTCAAGTGGTGCTACGAGTGCGGTTAATCCGTACTTTCCCGGACCATCGTGTCAGTTTTTTTGACAAAACGTCGTGTTTTGGCGACACGCGAAAGTCACTCCGATCATATCCTATTGAATTTAAACAAACTATTCTCGCACGGCACAGAATTTGAATATTTTTTAGCGAAATCCACTTTGTGATACGAGGTAATGCAATGACCAACAAACGGCTGGGATGGATCATCGCCTTGGTATCGCTGGCGCTGGGGACTTTCGACGCCCGGGCGGCCGTGGTCCTCACCATCGACGACTTCAGCACCGATCAACTCCAGCAAGTGACGGGGGCGAGCGGTTGCGACACTTTCGATCCGGCGTGCACCGTCGTCAAAAATCCTGACACCCAGGCGAGCGGCACCGGCATCCTCGGCGGCTACCGCGACGTGTTCATCGAAAAGACCGGTCCCTCCGGCACGACGGTAGCCATCGGCCCCGGCATTCTGGGAGGCAACGACTGGATGGCGGTCAGCAACGATGCCCTGACGACGAGCGACGTGGTGGTGATCTGGGACGGCGCCAACCCGATCAGCGCCGATCCGCGCATCGACGCCAACATCGACACCGCCGGTCTCGGCGGCATCGACTTCACCCCCACCCCCGGCAGTCACGGCATCCTGATGGAGGTGATCGCCATCGACCTGGATGTCACCGCGACCCTGTCCCTGTGGGATACGGACGGGGATCTGGCCAGTGTCAGCTATACCTTTACGGCGTCGGAAAATCACACGTTTCAATTCAGCGACTTTCTCGCCGACAACGCCTTGTTGGACCTGGACCGGATCGGCGCCGTGCGGCTGTGGCTGACGGGACCGGAAGCCTGGGACGGGGTCTTCGACCTGGTGGGTGTGGTGAACGACCCACCGACTCCCGTGCCGGCACCTATGCCCGTGGCCTTGCTGGGTTTCGGACTACTGATGACCGTAAAGCGCCGTCGCGGCTGACGCGCCTCGATTCTCCAATCCCGCGGCTGAGGGAGGACGCGGGCTTTTCAAGCGTACCAGGCGCTGGCCTTGTACAGCTCGTGGGCGTGGCGCACCAGCACCATGAGCACCGACGCCAGCGGTAGTGCCAGCAGGATGCCGAGAAACCCGAACAGATGGCCGCCGACCATGACGGCAAAAATCACCGTCACCGGGTGAAGGCCGATCCGGTCCCCCACCAGCAGGGGGGTCAGGATCATCCCCTCCAGCATCTGACCGATGACGAACACCGCCAGCACCAACCCCACGTGCCACAGATCGTGGAATTGCACCAGGGCCGCCAATACCCCAAACACCACACCAACGAAGGTTCCCAGATAAGGGATGAAGCTGATCAGGCCGGCGACCATGCCGATCACCATGGCGGTATTCAGGCCGACGAGGCCCAGGCCAACGCTGTAGATGATTCCCAGCACCACCATCACCGAAAGCTGCCCCCGCAGGAACGCGCCCAGCACCTCGTCGGATTCCCGTGCCAGCCGCGCCGCCGTGGGCAGTATCCGACGCGGTAGGAGATCGGCGATGCCGACCACCAGTCGGTCCCAGTCCCGCAACAGATAAAAAGTCACTACCGGAACCAGAAGCGCGTTCATAAGCCAACCGAGAATGGCCGCTCCCGAACGGGTGATGGAGCCGGCCACCGCGGCAGCGATGCCACCGGTCCTTCCCCAGTCGCGGCGTACCAGTTCGATCACATCGCTGATGCCATACTCGGCTACGTCCACTCCCAACCAGCTTTCCAACCAAGGAACCAGACTGTCACGAATCCAGCCGAGATAACGGGGCAAATCGGCAAGAAATCGCGATACCTGGCGTTCCAAGGCCGGCACCAGAATCAGCAGCACCAGGGTCACGATCAGAATCAGCAGGGCGAATACGATAGTCACCGCCACGGTCCGTCCCAGTTTCCAGCTTTCCAGACGGTCCGCCAGGGGATCGGCCAGATAGGCGAGCAGAGCGCCGACGACGAAAGGGGTCAGGATCGGGGCCAGCAAATAGAGCAAACCGGCTAAAGCGGCAGGAATCAGCAGCCAAGAGCACAGCTGCGCTGGGGACATCTCCAGTCTCCAAGTTCGAGAGAGCAAGAAATCCCATTGTACAGCGCCGGGGGCGAAGCGCTAAAAAGCCCTGGACGGTCCAGGGCTGTGCGGGTTCAAAAACGTAAGTCACTCGAAAATTTCCCGGATGTGTTTGGGCAGCGATCTGAGCACTTCGGCCGCCTCGCCCTTGGAGACGTGACGACGCAACACGTCGAACACCGCTCGGGCGATCCTTTCGGCATCGACGTCGGGTTCCTGGGGAAAATCCTTGGCGATCAGCTCAAGGAACTCCTCCTTGTGGCGAATCTTCATGGGCACCTTGGAGGGATCCCAGCCCTCGTAGTAGATCCCCCGAATCAGCATGGGAAGTTCCGCCGCCAGGTGGGCCGATTCGTCCACGGTCAGGCGGTCGCGCAAATGATGGAGCACCGAGCGCAGGGCGTGATAGGCGCGGTAGCGGTTGTCGGTTCCCAGCTCCCGCTCGATCTCCTTCAGCCATTCGAAGGTTTTCTGGACGGTTCGCTCGATGGGTTCGAAGTTGGACATGATCGGCCTCCGCGTTTGGTGAATCCTCTTGATTTTCGATTGGGGCGGAAGACTGGATTTCAAGCGGGGGATTCCAAATAATAGCGGCTGCGATCGATAGAACGAATTGTGGAGGAAAGCACGATGGCAAAGCGCGTTTTGCTGCTGGCGGGGGATTTCGCCGAGGATTACGAGGTCATGGTGCCGTTTCAGATGCTGATCCTGGCCGGCCACCGGGTGGACGCGGTCTGCCCCGGCAAACGGGCCGGCGAGACGGTCAAAACCGCGGTCCACGACTTCGAGGGCGACCAGACCTACACCGAGAAACCGGGGCATCGCTTCACCCTCAACGCCGACTTCGACGCCGTCGATCCGGCCGCCTACGACGGCCTCGTGATTCCCGGCGGCCGCGCCCCGGAATACCTGCGCCTGGAGCCGAAGGTCCTGGACTGGGTGCGCCACTTCGCCGAGGCGGAAAAACCCATCGCCGCCATCTGCCACGGCGCCCAACTGCTCACCGCCGCCCGGGTGGTCGAGGGCTACCGGATCAGCTGCTATCCGGCGGTGGCCCCGGAAGTGGAGCTGGCCGGCGCCGAATACGTCGGCCCCAACGCCGACTATTCCAACGCCCATGTGGACCGGCACTTCGTCACCGCCCCAGCCTGGCCCGCCCACCCCGAATGGATGCGCCGCTTCCTGGAGTTGCTGGGCACCCGGATCGAGCCGTGACCCGAGAGGAATTGCTGGCCCAGATGCTGCGCGCCGACGAACTGGGCATCCGCCTGGAGATCGTCGGCGATCTGCCCATCTGGGAAGCCCAGCCGGTCTGGCGGCATCAGAAACACGTCGAAAGGATCGCCAACAGCATCCGCAAAGGCACCGGCGACTGCGGCTGCGTCCATGCCTTGGACGTCTATATCCAGTTTCCCAACGGTCTCAAACGGCCGGACATCGCCATCTTCTGCCGGGAACCGCCGGAAGAACAACAGGACCGTGCCCTGACCCTGATCCCCGAGGCGGTGGTTGAGGTGGTCAGCCGCGGTTTCGAGGCCAAGGATCTGGAAATCGGCCCGCCGTTCTACCTGTCCCAGGGGGTCAGGGACGTTGTCGTCTTCGATCCCACCACCCTGCTGGTGCTCCACGTGCGCCGGGAGAAGACCCGGCGGCTGGTGTCGCCGGTGGACCTCACCCTGGAATGCGGCTGTGAAATGACAGTCTAAAGCGCTTCGAGGGCTTCCTGCAGGGTGCGCACCGGGACGATCTCCATCGCCTCGATGGCCTGCCTCGGGGCGTTGGCGGCGGGCACGATCGCCCGTCGGAAGCCGTGCTTGGCCGCCTCGCGCAGGCGTTCCTCGCCGTGGGGGACCGGACGGACCTCGCCGGTGAGGCCGAGCTCGCCGAAGATCACCCAGTCACGGGGCAGGGGCCGGTCCCGCAGGCTCGACAGCACCGCCGCCACCACCGCCAGGTCGCCGGCGGTTTCGGCCAGACGCATCCCGCCCACCACGTTGACGAACACGTCCTGACCGGCCAGGGATACGCCGCCGTGGCGGTGGAGGACGGCCAGCAGCATCGCCAGGCGGTTGTGCTCCATGCCGACGGTGATCCGGCGGGGATTGCCCAGGGGGCTGTCGTCCACCAGGGCCTGGACCTCGATCAGCAGCGGGCGGCTGCCTTCGCGGATCACGCTCACGGCGCTGCCGGGCGCTTCGTCGATCTGGCGCGACAGAAAGATCGCCGAGGGATTCTTCACCGCCTTCAAGCCCCCCTCGGTCATGGCGAACACCCCCAGCTCGCCGGTGGCGCCGAAGCGGTTCTTCACCGCCCGCAGCACCCGGAAGCGGCTGCCGGCCTCGCCCTCGAAGTACAGCACGGTATCGACCATGTGCTCCAGCACCCGCGGCCCTGCCAGGGCGCCCTCCTTGGTTACGTGCCCCACCAGGAACAGGGCCATCTGCCGCCCCTTGGCCAGCCGCACCAAACGGGCGGCGCACTCACGCACCTGGGCCACGGAACCGGGGGCCGAGGACAGCTCGTCGCTGTAGACCGTCTGGATCGAATCGATCACCAGGACTTCCGGGCGCTCGCGCTCGGCGATGGCGACGATCCGCTCCAGGGCGGTCTCGGCCAGCACCGGCACCCGGCGGCAGTCGGCGCTGAGACGGGCCGCCCGCAGTCCCACTTGCTGCACCGATTCCTCGCCGGTGGTGTAAAGAATCTTGACACCGGCGCTCAGGGCGGCGGCCGTCTGCAGCAGCAGGGTGGACTTGCCGATGCCGGGATCGCCGCCGATGAGCACCGCCGACCCCCTCACCAGCCCGCCGCCCAGGACCCGGTCCAGCTCCCCGGAACCGGTGGCGATGCGGGCCACTTCGACCGCCTCGACCTCCCCCAACGGCACCACTTCGGTCTGACCGGCGGCGCCGGCGTAACCGGAAAACCGGGACGGCTTGCCCTCGGCCACCGTCTCCACCAGGGTGCTCCAGGCCCCGCACCCGGGGCAGCGGCCGGCCCACTTGGGCTGGGTATGGCCGCATTCGGTGCAGCTATAGACGACCTTGGCGCGCGCCATTTTCCCGGCTCGGTTCGCTGACGACGCGCGGCACCCGGGCGGTGATGCCGCACATCAACGTATAGGGAATGGTGCCGGCCCGGGCGGCGATCTCCTCCACCGGCAGCGGCGGGCCCCACAGGGTCACCGCGTCCCCCGCCGCGGCCGCCGGATGGTCGGTCAGATCCACGGTGATCAGATCCATCGACACCCGGCCCACCACCGGCACCCGCCGCCCGCCGATCCACACCGGCGTTCCCGGCCGCACCTCGCGCGGATAGCCGTCACCGTAACCGGCGGCGACCACCCCCAGGCGGGTCGGGCGCGAAGCCGTCCAGGCACCGCCGTATCCCACCGCCTCGCCGGCCGCCAGAGCGCGCACGGCGATCAGACGACTGCGGAAGGCCATCGCCGGCCGCAGGCCCAGCTCCGCCCCGGTTCGATCAGGGAACGGCGAGACGCCGTAGAGCATTAGGCCGGGGCGCACCCATTGGTAATGACTGCGGGGACAGGCGAGGATGGCAGCGGAATTGGCGGTGCTGCGCGCCAGGCCACCCCCCCGGGTGAGGCGGTCGAAACGATCGAGCTGGCGGGCGGTCTCCGGACGCCGGGGATCGTCGGCACAGGCCAAATGGGTCATCAGCACCGGCTCTCGCGCCTTCAGGAGCGCCAGGGCGGCGCGGAACCCGGCCTCGTCCAGCCCCAGCCGGTGCATACCGCTGTCGAACTTGAGCCAGGGTCGCACCCCGGCCGGCAGGAAGGCCAACTGGCCCGGATCGTGGATCACCGGTTCCAGACGGTAGCGGGCCGCGGCTTCCGCTTCGTCACAGTCGAAAAACCCCGCCAGCACCACGATGCGGTGGCCGATACCGGCACGGCGCAGGGCGACCCCCTCCTCCACCCGGGCGACGGCGAAGCCGTCGGCGGCCGCCAACGCCCGCGCCACCGCCACCAGCCCGTGGCCGTAGGCGTCGGCCTTGACCACCGCCAGCACCCGGGACCGCGGAGCCAGCGCCTGCACCCGCGCCAGATTGGC
>Ga0256841_1000847_pt1 | contig 28988 bp, 25 predicted proteins | sample 356308metaG_FD_185971 | JGI IMG/M metagenome (GOLD analysis project Ga0256841, IMG submission 185971) | Hydrothermal vent microbial communities from Mid Atlantic Ridge, Atlantic Ocean - 356-308 | ecosystem: Environmental > Aquatic > Marine > Hydrothermal vents | place: Atlantic Ocean: Mid...
GCATGCGTGGCATGTCCGGCATGGGTGGCATGTCCGGTATGGGTGGCATGTCCGGCATGGGCGGCATGTCCGGTATGGGCGGCATGTCCGGTATGGGCGGCATGTCCGGTATGGGCGGCATGTCCGGTATGAACGGTGTTTCGGGTCAGGGCAGCGCATGGTTCTGCACCCAGTGGTCAGCAGCCCTGCCAACAACCCTGCCTTATATGACCCGCATGGGTGGCATGTCCGGCATGAGCGGCATGTCCGGTATGGGCGGCATGTCCGGCATGGGCGGCATGTCGACCTGGACCCCGCCGAAAACATCCAACTGAGGGTCTTCCCAGATCATGAAAAACAGAGCGGCGAGAGGTCGCCGCTCTCTTCCACCAGCCAGCCCGGTCAACAGGAGCAAGCATCATGAGAAAAATTGAAACATACCTTGGGTATCTGGCCCTGACATTTTTTTCAGGGACTGTGATCATGGCGCTCGTGGCAATTGCCGGACTGATCAGCAATATAGCAGCTTCAACAACCGCAAATGCGGCAAGCACAAACAGGGCAGCCAGTGAGGAACTGGCGGGGCACGTTCAGCAGGTTGCCAGTACAACTGAAACCGCAACTCCCCCGGCTGAACCAAATTATGTCAACCCGCCGGCGCGTTCTGCCGAACAGCAGGCGGAAATCGACAAACGTGTTGCAGCCCTCAAGGCTGAGATGCCGACATTGGATTATGAGCGCGCGCGCTTTCACCCCATTCATTTTCCACCCCGGATAAAGACGGCCAGCAACGAAGAATGCCTGGTTTGCCATCAGGAAATTCTGGACCACACGCCACGGGATGCCTCGCCTGCCGGGGTGAAAAAAGAGGCGACGCTGGCCTGGTACCAGACGCTTGATACCTACGCGCAAGAGCAGGCTACTTTCCACTGGCGACATCTGAAAAGCGACTTTGCCACCAAGGTAATGAAGCTTGATTGTGTGTTCTGCCACAAAGGCAATGATCCGCGAGAGGAAAGCCCGGACATGATGCGGGGGCGGCCTGCCTTCAGCGCCAGTGCCACCCCGGAATTTACTCTGCGCAAGATGGTCAACCCGTCAACAACATGTCTGCGATGCCATGGCGCCATGCCCGATGTGGATGGGATCATGGGGATTGGTGCCCCCTGGCCCGAAGCACGTGCGGATTTTGAAGACGAGGATAATCCGAACGGATGCCTTGTCTGCCATGCCGAGAGCTTCCGCACAAATCGCCATGCCGTCACCTATCTGAACGCCGCCAATATTGAAGATCTGGCGCGTAATGGCAGCTCTGACACCTGTTACGGCTGCCACGGCGGACGGCAGTGGTATCGCATTTCCTATCCATATCCGCGCCACCCCTGGCCTGACATGGATGAGGAAACACCGGAATGGGCGCTCGATCGCCCGACACAATCCGACCCTGAATATCAATTCACACCAACAGCGTCCAAGTAACCGGAGGAAAACCGATGAAAGTTCTTAGAAACCCGGCCCGCCTGACGCAGATTTTTACTCAGACCCGGCGTGATTTTCTGAAATCCACTGCGGCGACTGCGGCTGTCGGGCTGGTCTCAAACGGATTGGCCAGCAAGGCCGAGGCCTTTGCATATGAGCCCTACCCGCGCGATGATGATCTGGAGACGGTTGTTACCAGTTGCGCCCACAACTGCGGTTCGCGCCATATGCTGGTGGCCCACAAGAAAGGTGACGTGATCGTGCGTCTGTCCACGGATAACGGCACCTACCAGGGCGATGCCTATGGCACCGATACAGACGAAATGCCGCAATTGCGCGCCTGTTTGCGCGGGCGGTCCTACCGGTCGCGTCTGTATTCGCCCGAAAGGCTGCTATACCCCATGAAACGGGTCGGTAAACGCGGTGAAGGCAAATTCAAGCGCGTCAGCTGGGACCAGGCCCTGACTGAGATTTCCGAGAGGATGCTTCACCTCAAGAACACCTACGGCCCCACGGCCCTGCTTGATCAGAGCTATGCCGGGGCCTCTTACGGTGTGCTGCATAAATCAGACCAGGTCGAGGGTTTGCTCGGCCGGTTTCTGGGCATGTTTGGCTGCCGCACCAACAGCTGGTCGGTGCCATCCTATCAGGCAACGACTTTCAGTTCGCGCACCACATTCGGCACCATTCACGACGGCAACGAAGACGATGCCTTCATGCACTCGAAACTGATCATCATGTGGGGCTGGAACCCGGCCTATACATTCCATGGCGGCAACACCTTCTATTACATGCGCAAAGCCAAGCAGCGCGGCTGCAAATTCGTGCTGGTGGATCCGCAATATACCGATAGCGCCAGCGCCTATGACGCATGGTGGCTGCCGATCAAGCCGGGGACAGATGCCGCCATGATGGCGGGCATGGCCTATCATATCTTTGACAAGGGGCTGCAGGACCAGGAATTCATAGACAGTTTTGTGCAGGGTATGGATCCGGGGACGATGCCGGACTGGGCCAAAGGCCAGGAGAGCTTCAGGGATTATATCGCCGGTAATTCCGACGGGATTGCAAAGACACCCGAATGGGCCGCGCAGATCTGTGGCATCTCGGCCGAAGATATCATCAAGCTGGCCGAGATGTACGCCACGACCAAACCGGCGGCGCTCAAGGCAAGCTGGGCGCCCGGACGCGCGGCCTATGGCGAGCAGTATTCCCGCATGGCAGCAGCATTGCAGGCCATGACCGGCAATATCGGCAAGCTCGGCGGATGCGCCGAAGGCGTTGGCAAAGCCTGGCACGCCCATGGCGTTGCCTACCCCTATGATCAATATGCGAATGTCTGGTTTGCGGCAATAAAATCGGATCGCTGGGCACATTGTGTCTTGAACTATCCGAACCTGAAACGCGAAGAAATCGGCCTATGGCCGCGGAATGATCAGCTGGACGGTACAATACCGAACATCCGGGGTATATTCTGGCAAGGCTCCGACTGGCTGAACCAGTTGACAAATATCAACAAGGAAATTGCCGCAATCCGCAAACTCGACAGCTATGGCGAGGGTGAAAGTCTGCTGGTCTGCATGGACAGCACCATAACTCCGACTGGCATATGGGCAGATTATCTGCTGCCAATTGCCACCCATTTTGAGCGGCACGATGTGGCTCTGCCCTGGTACAAGGGGCACTACTATATTCACCGGCCAAAGGTGATCAGCCCGATGGGCGAAAGCAAATCGGATTTTCAGGTCTTCACCGAACTGGCCTATCGCCTTGGATTTGGCCCGGCCTACAACCCGCGGGCCAACCGCAGTTATTTCTACGATGCCGATGCGGTGGATGAATCCTATCTGGTCGACTGGTGGAGCGGTGTTCAGCACGAACAGGGCGCCCATATTTCCTGGGAAGAATTCAAGAAACGCGGTGTCTACAAGTTCCGGCTGGCGCGGCCACAGGTGGCGTTTCAGGACAACATCGAGAAGGGCCTGCCTTTTGAAACGCCCTCCGGCAAGATCGAGATATTCTCGACCACCCTGGCGCAGACACCCGATTGGACGCGGACCCAGTACGGGTATTATATTCCGGCCATTCCAAAATGGATCGAACCCTGGGAAAGCCTCAATCATCCAAAGGCGAAAGAGTTTCCATTCCACATGATCACCCCGCATCCCCGGTGGCGGACGCATTCCATCTATAACAACATCCCGTGGCTGCGCGAAACGTTCAGCCAGGAAACCACGATGAATGCTTCGGATGCGCGACGTCTGGGGATCGAGATGGGCGACGTTGTCGAAATCTGGAATGAGCGCGGCAAGGTTGTCACACCTGTTTATGTCACCGAACGCTGTGCGCCCGGTGTCGTCATCCTGCATGAAGGCGCCTGGATGGACATTGATGAAAACGGGGTGGATCGCTCGGGGAACCCGGATTTCCTGACACTGGACAACCCCAGCCCGGCAGGTGCCTTTGCCTATAACACCCTTCTTGTAAACGTGAAGAAAACAAAGCTGTCGCATCGACCGGGCTGGGACGAATTATCCGTCGCCCGCAGCCATGTTTTCCGCCGCGACATGTAATTCGGACATCGGGAGAGATCAAATGGCCACTACTGCAGAAGAAAAGGCAAGGATCAAAGCCGCCGCTCTGAAGCGCAAGCGCGAGGGTTACACGCCGGTCGTGCCAGACATGCAAATGGGATTCATCCATAACAACGTCGATTGCATTGGCTGTCGGGCATGCGAAATTGCCTGTAAAGACAAGAACGGGCTGGATGCCGGCCCGCGGTTTCGGCGTGTGCAATACATCGAGGGCGGTGTGTTCCCGAACGTGTTTGCCTTCAAGATCAACATGTCGTGCAACCATTGCGCCGAGCCGGCCTGCCTGCCCGCCTGCCCCACTGGCGCCATTTTCAAACACAAGGAAAATGGCGTGGTCGACATCGACAGCACCCTCTGTATCGGCTGCCGCAAATGCGAGGCCGCCTGCCCCTATGGCGCGCCGCAATTCGACCCGGACGAAAACGTGGTCAAGAAATGCAACATGTGCATTGATGAGCTGGAAGCCGGGCGCAAACCTTATTGCGTGGCGGCCTGCATGATGCGGGTGCTGGATGTGGGACCGATTGATCAGTTGCGCGACGGAACCTATGAGACCACCGCGCGCGGGCCGAATGACAAAATCGTCCGGCAGGTCAAAAGCATGGCAGATCCGGAACTGACAAACCCGTCAATCGTCTTCATTCCCCATTCAAAGGGAATTGTGGACGATGGCTAGAACTGCATCGGTTGAAACCCCGCTTGACGCGGCAAGGCAGGCTTTGGCCCTCATCATTCGCCTGCACGACCGCGAACCTGACAAAGCGCTTGTTGACGGGCTGAGAGAAATATCCCCTGCGGCATTTTTTTCGCTGTTTCTGGACAAGGAAGACTTGCAGCCTGCACTGGAATTCGAAGAGGCGCTTGCCGCCCTGCCGGCTCCGGTTGATGAGGCATCGCTGGACAGGCTCGCCGCCGAGTATGCCGATATTTACCTGACACATGCCTATCGGATTTCGCCGAATGGTTCGGTCTGGCTGACGGACGATCACCTGGAGCGGCAAGAACCGATGTTTCAGGTGCGGGAATGGTATGACCACTATGGCATCAAAGTCCCGAACTGGCGCATCAGATCGGATGATCATATCGTTCATGAGTTGCAGTTCGTCGAAACCTTGTTGAGCCTGGGCCGGGAAAGCGCCACACAGGATGCGGCCCGGTTTCTGGACCGTCATGTTCTGGTCTGGGTGCCGCATTTTTGCAGGTTGATGGCCGAACGCAGCAAGGAGCCGTTCCAGAAAAGCGTCGGCCTGTTGACCGTGGCTTTTCTTGATGTCCTGCGTGACATGCTGGAAGAGCTTACCGGTGAGACCAGGTGGGAACCGGAAGAACCGCTGCATCCATATTCCCTGCCCGGCGCACGCCCCGAGCAGAAGCCAGCCGAGCAGGAAGCCTTTGTTCCAGGGGTGGCTGAAAGCTGGTGATGCAAAGACACCATCCCAACCGGAACAAGAGGGTGCGCGAGAGCGTGCCCTCGATAAATTCTGATCTGTGTGCAAGGACACAGCTTCTCCGGGCGAGCTGTTCGAGTTGCGTACAAGCCTGCCCGACCGGCGCCCTGTTTGAAACCGAATCCGATACCGGAGGCGAGGTTGCCCTGGGGCTGAACACAGAGGCCTGTACCGGCTGCGGGGCGTGTCGGGCGGCCTGCGAGAAATCTGCCGTTTCCATCCCATTGAACCTGCCGGTAGCACCGGCTGGCAGCACCGGCGTTACGCTCGTATGCCAACATCATTCCACCGCAGGTATGGGCCCGGCCATACCTTGTCTGCATGCGCTTGGACTGAACGATCTCGCGCGATTCTGGCTGGCTGGAATTCGAAAAATTCTGTTGGCAAGCGGCGACTGCAGCACTTGTCCTCTTGCGGCGCAAACCCGGTTGCAGGACCGCATTGATCAGTTCAATATTCTGGCGCAAAGCCGCGACCTTCCCGAACTTCACCACAGCACGGCAGGCCCAAAAGCCCTGCATCACTGGTGCAACGATACTTCTGCGCCAGACCGGGGCCGGCGGGCCTTCCTGCGCGGCTTTGCCGCACCGGTTCTGGCAGCTTCGGATGCCGCCCCGGATGACCGATCTGCATTGCAAAGGTTTCTTGAGCTTGGTGAGAAACGCAAGGGCCGGCTGTTTCCTCATGTGCCGGTCATTGCCGCAAACACCTGCACGGCCTGCGATAACTGCATAAATCTATGTCCGAACGGTGCCTTGATACTGGTCAAAGACAACAATGGCGAAACGTCGTATGTGGTCAACGCCAGTGCCTGCACAGGATGTTGTTTGTGTGAGGATATTTGCGACTTTTCTGCGGTGGAGGTCAGAACCATGCATCCCGAGGCTACCGCAATTCAGTTGACCCGCTATCACTGCCGGGCCTGTGGCGTTGCCCGAAATGCAACCGGGCCAATACCACCGCAAGACGGGCTTTGCCATATCTGCCGGCAAACCCGGCAGCACAAAAAGCTGTTTCAGGTTCTGGAATGAACCTCCCAATTGCCCTGAAACTACACCGCTGGATTGGCACCAGCGTTCAGCGGAAACTGGTCTTGATGATCGGTTTGATACTGGCCATTGTTTCCGGCGGTTTCCTGTTGTTGGTCATGGGCATTTACCAGAACCGATTGATCGACCAGCACACCCGGGCTTCGATGCAGGTCAACCAGCTTCTTCGTGCGGCTTTGGAAAATGCGATGCTCAAGCGGGATATTCCCGGCTTGCAGAAAATCCTGCGTGATCTGGATCAGCAGCCCGGCATTGCGCGGGTGATGATCCTCAATCCAAATCTGGAGGTGCGTTTTTCCTCGGAGTCGACAAGAGTCGGCCAGAATTTTGACAGCGAAACCGCCAGAAGGGCCCTGGCTGAACAAGTGCCGAAATCAACCTATCTGCAAGACCCGGAGAACGGCCAGGTTCTGCGCAGTATCAACCCGGTTCACAACCAGCAGCCATGCCAGCAATGCCACGGCACCATCAGCAAGCACCCGATAAATGGCCTGCTGGTTGTCGACTATGATTCCGGGCAGATCCGGCAAGAGGCCCTGGCCTCATCCTTGAAGCTTGGCGGCATTGGGCTATTGGTCATTTTTGCACTCAGCGCCGGGCTTTGGCTGGCACTGAAACGCTTTGTTCTGACACCACTAGACGGGTTGTCAAAAGCAACACAGTCCCTGGCCAGGGGCGACTTTGGCAGGCGTGTCCCCGTCTCCGGTCACGACGAAATCGCCAGACTGGCTGAGAGCTTCAACAAGATGTCAGAGGAACTGGAAGCAAGCGTGAGCGAATTGGACCGATCCGAAAAATTTCTGCAATCGCTCATAGATGCCGTTCCTGATGGGTTGCGGGTGATCGGTGCCGATTTTCGCATCATAAAGGCCAATCAGACCTATTGCCGGATGGTCGGCCAGACCATGGATGATGTCGTGGGCGCCAAATGCTATTCCTCCAGCCATGCTCGTGATGAGCCCTGCCCGCACACGCTTGTTTGTTGCCCGATCGTCGAATTATGCCAAAAACAGGACGCCCCTCCCCGGCTGACCTGCCGTGATACCTATATCGGCACAGACGGAACAGAACTGTTTGCCGAAGTATCCGCAGCACGCCTTGATATGGAGGTTGCAGGAAACTCAGCCCCATGTGTTGTAGAATCCATCCGAGATCTTGCCGAACAAGCCAGACTGTCGCAACAACAGCGACTTTCCGAAATCGGCTTGCTGGCGGCAGGGGTTGCACATGAAATATTCAATCCCCTTTCCTCGATTGATCTGGCGTTGAATGCGCTTCAGACTCAACTGGAGGCACATCAGAATGACAAGGTGGCTCAATACTTCCCGCTTATCCGGGACGAAATTCAGAATTGCATCAGGATCACGGATTCCCTGTTGCTGCTCAGCGCCCCGGCCGGAACCAACCGCCAACTCATTCTTCTGACAGAAGTCATTCCGGAAGTTCTGGCGCTGCTGAACTATGAAGCCAAACAGCGTAACGTTGCGATTCACCACGACATTCCAGCAAATCTGCGCATCTTTGCCTCAGACAGCGATGTCCGGATGCTGATCGTCAATCTGGCCTTGAATGCGATACACGCAATGCCGGATGGCGGATCACTGACTGTAACGGCCGAACGTCATGGCAAAAGAATTATGCTGGTTTTTGCAGACATGGGTGTCGGGATTTCACCGGAGCATCTGGACAAGATTTTTCTGCCTTTCTGGTCACGACGCGCCGACAGCAGCAACGGCCGCGGCCTGGGCCTGTCAATCGTGAAAACCATTCTTGAGAAAAATGGCGGGGAAATTGAGGTAAAAAGCACGCTCGGCAAAGGCAGCCGATTCATTGTCTGGTTCGAAGATGCTGACAAGGCAGCAGACAAAAGCGAACAAAACGAGGTCGTAAATGGCACAAGCTGACCGCAGACCGCAGATCCTGGTGATCGAAGATGACAAAACCCTGAATCACCTGCTGCTGGAGCAGCTCGAAAGCCTGGGTTATGAGAGCAGAGGTGCAATGTCGCGCGCAGAAACGGTGGAAATTCTGAAAGAATTCACACCGTCACTTGCCATTCTGGATCTGCGCCTTCCGGATGCCGACGGGTTAACATTTCTTCCCGAGTTGCGGGAATATTGCGCCGTCATGGTCCTCACGGCCTACGGCTCGATTGACCAGGCTGTGAGCGCCATTAAAAACGGGGCATGCGAATTTCTGGTAAAGCCTGTTTCTCCGCAGGGGTTGGAGCTTGCTCTGGATCGGGTGCTGGAAACCGCCGCGCTGAAACGCGATCTGGCATTCTGGCAGGAAAAGGCGCAGCGTGACACGCAATTCAACCTGATCGGCGACAGCCCGGAGATGGCGGAATTGCGCCAGATGGTCTCGATGTTTGCAGCGGCCCAATCCCCCGTTCTCATTTTTGGCGAGAGTGGGGTTGGCAAGGGGTTTGTTGCCGGCGCCATTCATGCACAAAGCCCACGCTCCAACGGTCGCTTTATTGCCGTGGATTGTGATTCCGATCTTGATGCGGCTGACCTGTTCGGATGCGATACCGGCCACGCGGACAACAGGCGCGAAGGCCTGATTGCAGCTGCAGAGAATGGAACCATTTTTCTGAATGATATTGACAGGTTGGAGGACTCTCTTCAGGCAAAATTACTGCGTGTCATGGAAACCGACCTTTACAGACCCCTGGGCGCAACTTCCTCTCGTCCCTGTGGAGCACGTTTTCTGGTTGCAACAAGCCTTGAACTGGAAGACATGGCCAAGGCCAGCCAGTTTCGCAGTGAACTCTTTTACCGCCTGTCTGCCTTCACTATCAGCGTTCCGCCTTTACGGCAGCGTAAAGGTGATATCCTGCCGCTGGCGGAATATTTTCTGGAGACCCGCAACTTTCACCGGGGTGTGCAGAAAACACTGGCCCCGGAAAGCCGCGAGGCCCTGAAAAACTATGACTGGCCCGGAAACCTGCGCGAGTTGCGCAATACCATCGAGCGCGGTGTTATCATGTCAGCCGGTGCCGAGTTGATCACACCGGAACATCTGGCCATACCGGATCATTCGTCCGGGTTGCCCTCATCCGCTTCCAGCGCTGGTGTCAGCCTGCGTTTCGACCACCAGCCAACCCTGGAAGAAATACGCGATACCTATGTCAGGCTTCTGCTGCAAACCTACGGGGGGAACCGCCAAAGCGTCGCCAAGGCATTGGGTATGAGCGAGCGAAACACCTATCGCCTATTGAAGAAAATTGGAGATATATCAGTAGATTAGTATACGATATTCATTCTACCCTGATTTTTTGACAAATTCCGTCAGGATCACGATTTGCTGACCATTGACGCGGCCCTCAATCTGCCCGGCATTGTCGGAAACCAATGAGATATTCCGCACCGCCGTTCCGCGCTTGGCGGTGAAACCGCCGCCTTTGACATTCAAATCCTTGATCAGTGTGACCGTGTCTCCGGCAGACAGAACCGCACCATTTGTGTCTTTGTGAACAACCGCGTTTTCATCTGATACCGTGATGCTGGCAGCATTGGCCCATTCGAGGGTTTCCGGTTCCAGATAGGCAATATCCAGCAAATCGCGGGCCCAGGCCTTTGATTGCAGCGCCTGCAACAAACGATAGGCTGTAACCTGCACAGCAGGTGTCTGGCTCCAGATCGCATCATTCAGGCATTGCCAGTGCGGATTGTCTTCGATGCGCCCGCCGACGGCAGTCTGGCAGGTGGCACATAATGTGATCTCGGCATCTTTCGGCGGCACTTCTGCCAGCGCCAGCCCATCTGAGGCGCCGCAGATATCACAATGCGTATTCAGTTCGGACATTGAATTCTCTCTCTCGATTATATTCGCCGCAGCCAGACGAGGCCCGCTTGCCATGCGAAATGTTTTCGACAATGCTATAGCCAGCTTGGGGATGCCTATGCAATGCCGGCTTTTTGCAACCCGTCCCCATAGGCAAATTTTTCCCCATGAACTGCATTGAGATTTGCGTATACTCTCCCGAGCAAGCGCGCATTTACCAGAGCCAGTTCGTGAAAGGAATTTCCATGCGAAACCTGTTTCGGCTTTCAGCCCTGCTGATGACACTTCTTTTGCCCCACACGGCCAATGCCTTCTGCGGCTTTTACGTTGCCCGCGCGGATGGCGAATTGTTCAACGAAGCCTCCAAAGTGGTATTTGTGCGTGACGGGCGTAAATCCGTCATCACCATGTCGTCCGATTATCGCGGCCCGGTGAAGGATTTCGCCATGATCGTCCCCACACCAAAAGTGTTGCGCCGCAATCAGGTGCGTACTGTCAGCCCGAAAACCATTGACCACCTTGATGCCTATTCCGCCCCGCGTCTGGTGGAATATTTTGACGATAATCCCTGCAACCCGCCGATCCTTTACGAAATGGCCCCCAGAGGTGGCACCGGCGGCGCCGTCAGAAAGGCTGCACCCGCCCGTGGCCCAAAAGCCTTTGGCGTCACCATCCGGGCCCATTATGCGGTGGGGGTCTATGATATCCTGATGCTTTCGGCCAAACAATCTGACGGGCTGGTCACCTGGCTGAAGCAGGAAGGCTATAATATCCCTGACGGGGCCGAGGCCGTTTTGCAGCGGTACATAAAGGGCGGCATGAAATTCTTTGTGGCCCGGGTAAACCTGAAACGTCATGCCAATTCAAAAACGCAGGAACTGCAACCTCTGCAAATTTCCTTCCGCTCCGGAAAATTCATGCTGCCAATCCAGTTGGGAAAAATCAACGGCAAGGGCAAACAGGATTTGCTGCTGATGACACTGACCCGCACTGGTGCGGTTGTGACCGCCAACTACCGGACACGAAAAATACCCAGTGACGTTGAGATCCCGGTTTTTGTCAAAGACATGTTCCCCGCCTTTTACAAGGCCACCTTCAGCCGCGCCGCAGAACGCAGCGGGGTTTTGATGGAATATGCCTGGGACATGGCCTGGTGTGATCCCTGCGCGGCCGATCCACTTGCCATCAAGGAACTGAAAGAGCTGGGTGTCACCTGGTTGAAGAAAGGCGCGAATGCCGGGCAGGACGTTTTTATTACACGCCTGCATCTACGCTATGACAGCAACAGTTTTCGCAAGGATTTGCTGTTGAAACACACAAAGGACCGCAGCAACTTCCAGGGGCGTTATGTAATACGTCACCCCTATGTCGGCCGGATGAACTGCGCCGCCCGCACGGATTATGTCCGCGATGTGCGCCGTCGTTTACGCGAAGAGGCCGTGACGCTTGGAAAACTTACCGGCTGGTCGCCCCGGAAAATCGAAAAGCGAATCCGACAATCGGTTCCCAAAAGCTACTGGTAAGCCGTCAGGGGCGGACTATATCCCGTACAGGCCGATCCAGCGCTCGATCAGTCCTTGCTGCATCCTTTTGGCACGTTTGTTCCAACCCTTCGCGCCCTTCGGGATTTCCCGGTCGGACCGGGTGATCCCTGCCCGACGCTCCATATCGGATGCGAATATCGCAAAGGCCAGTTCGGTCCCGTCCGGAGCTGTCACATAGCCGGCCAGCGCACTGACAAAGTTCAGCGTGCCGGTCTTTGCCCGCACCCGGACCGGATGATCCTTTATCTTTCTTCCCTTCGCATCCCGCATCGGAATCTGCTTCAGAAGGCGGCTCAGGGGGCTTCCCGGCCCCTCTTTGACCAAGGCCCCCACCATGTCATGCGCCGTGGTCCGGTTGCTTTCCTCCAGCCCGGAATGATCGACAAAACGGGATTGGGTGGTGCCCAGGTTTTCGTGCATCCACCGGTTCATTTCCCGGGCGGATTCAGAGAGCGAGCGCGCAACAACACCGCGCGCCTGCGTGGCCGTCAGCCCGACGACTTCGGCCGTCAGATTTGTCGAATACTTCAACAGCCCTTTCAAAATGACGCTCAGCGGTGCGCTTTGATGTTCGACCAGGGCAAGCCCGTTCGGGCGCGTCTGGCGTATTTGCGCCTGTTTCAGCCTGATGCCCTGTGCACGCGCCAATGTCTGAAACACCTCTGCCGCATAAACGGCCGGATGGCGCACGGGCAGCCATCTGCTACCACCCTTTCCCAGCGCTTTCTGGGCGACAGTCCAGTGATCCACCTCTTGCCCGCTGGAAAAGGTATATATTGGCAAGTCCCGGTCGACGATCTGCATTTTTGCCATGCTGACAGCCGGGCGATAGCGCTCGGAACGGGCATCCATCGCCACATCATAACCGCCTGCCCCGCGCTTCCATTCAAAATGCACTCGATTGAAATTCAGGTTCAGGCCGGAAACAGAAGGATTGTACCCCAAATGATCGGGCTGACCGCGATCTATCACCGGAATAAAGGGCAATGCCCCGGCATAGACCTGAAACTGTCCCTTTACACCACGCACGCCCGCCTCTTTCAGGTTGCGCGCCATATCGGCCAGATAGTCGGTATTCAGCACCGGGTCACCGCCGCCTTCCAGCACCAGATCCCCCTGGATGATCCCATTCTGCAACGGGCCGGTCGCGACCAGTTTCGTGGCAAACCGGAATTCCGCGCCCAGAGCATCCAGCGCATAGAGCGCGGTAATGGTCTTGGTGACGGAGGCTGGCGGATGGCGGCGCAAAGATGCACGGCTTTCCAGCACCAGCCCGGTGCGCGCGTCTGCCACCACATAGCTGACATTGCCGCCCAATCCGGCTTCGCCGATCAGTTCTTGCGCCGGACGTACCGCCTGTTTCAGGGCTATCAGTGGATCATTATTGCCACGCGGTTGTGGCCGCAACGACTGTTCAGGCGCTCCGGCCAGCGTCCGCGTCGCCACGCCGGACAGCAATGCCCCCAGAATAAACCGTCGTGAAAATACCTCTAGTGCCATGGCAGGAATTAATCGCTTTTACCGGCCAAGGGCAAGCAACGATCCCTTCCCGAAAGGACACACCAGTTCCATAAAAAGTAAACGCGCCAGATTTTCTGGCGCGTCTCTGTTTCTGCGAACGGCTTATTTAACCGTGACAACCGCCCACATTCCAGCGGCATAGTGCCCCGGAATATTGCAGTAAAGCGCATAAGTTCCGGGCTCGAGATTCACTTCCAGCTTCCCCCTTTCGCCAGGAGTAAGCCCCTCAACTTCCCCTTCGCTGCCGATTGCATCTTCATCCACGCGACCCTCATCAGCTTTATAGGGCAGTGTGCCATCGGGCCCCGACAGCTTTGAAACCACCATTTCATGTTCGCTATCTGTCGAGGCGTTAAGCACGTCAAAAGCCACCTTGCCAGCCGGAACAGTCAGGACATTGACGGTAATGCCCATACTGTCCGTAAGCCTGTCCGCACCATCACCGATCTTGTGCCCATCAACCATTTCCATATCCGGGCCACCATCCCAGAGAAACACATGCAACGTCGCATCTGCAAAAACGGGCGAGGCCAGTGCGGCAAGTGCCGCAAAGCTAGCCGCAAAAAGCGTCTTGTTCATCTTCATTATTTTCTCCTGAGTTGGTTCGCGCAGGAATTCATTTATGGAAGTGCCCTAACTTGCAACAGTCAACAAAAAGGCTAAACCATTGCCGTGCAACTAAAGTTTATAAGGGTTTAACTATAGTTTACGGGGATTTCCGCCGATCAGGACAACCTCACCAATCCCCTCGCGTACGGATATCTGTTGATGAAATATTGATCATCGAAACATTGATGAAACACCAGGCAGGCGGCTCGGTATCCGGCAACAGCTGCGACATGGCACCAGGCAGGCGAAACCGGCGAAACCGGCGGGCGGCGGGGGACACGCGCGCCGAAATCCGGTCGCCCGGTCGCGCGATAACACCAACCGGGACGTTTTCCATGATCCATTGCCAGTCTTCCCAGCGGTGGAAACCCGCCAGGTTGTCGGCCCCCATCAGCCAGACAAACCTGACGGCCGGGTGGAGCCGAAACAGAACCTTCAGCGTTCTGGCAGTATGGCGTGTACCGATCCGCGCCTCAAAATCCGTCACTTTTACCCGCGGATCCCGGGCAATTTCCCGGCAGGCTGCCAACCGCTCGCGCAAGGGCGCCGGTCCGCGGTGTTTCAGCGGGTTTCCCGGGCTGACAAGCCACCATACCTGATCCAGATTGAACCGTTTCAGCGCGGCCTGGCTGATATGCAAATGCCCAGCGTGTGGTGGGTCAAACGACCCGCCAAGCAGGCCGATTCTCTGGCCGGGCCGAACTGAGGAAAGCCCATAATTCATGGTATCGGGACCACCTTTCACGCCTGAGTTGTTTTTGCTTTCCGCAACGCTAGGTAAGCGGGTTTATTCTGGGCGACACCCTCTATTTTGTCAGTTTTTCGTTGCTATCCATAACCTTATTTCTCAATATTTCTCCGGGGGGAAGGGAAAACCCCATTTGACTTGTAAAACGAGGGATATTCATATGAGAAATACATTACTGGCGGGTGCAACGGCACTCGCCACGGTGCTGTTTGCTGGCAGTGCCATGGCGACCGACTTTTCGTTCAGCGGCTTTCTGGATGCTGATGACGATGTGCAGTTTTTCAATTTTCAGGTTGGGACCACATCCAATGTCACGCTGCTGACTTACTCTTATGCCGGCGGCACACAGGCTGATGGCAACCTTATCATCGAGGGTGGTTTTGATCCGATACTGGCACTGTTTGACAGCTCCGGTACGCTGATCAATTCCAACGATGACGGCTCCGCTTCCGATGTGGGGACCAGTGCTGTGACCGGCAGCACGTTTGACACATTTCTGACAGCCACTTTGGGCGCGGGAACCTATACTGTCGCGGTCATGCAATATGACAATTTCCCGAGCGGATCCAGCCTCAGCGACGGGTTCACATATTCCGGACAGCCGAACTTTACTGCCGGCTACGGCTGCTCAAATGGTCAGTTCTGTGATGTTGACGGCTTCAACCGCTCTGCATTCTGGGCATTTGACGTCCTGAATGTCGATGATGCGGTTGTTGTTGACCCCAGCCCGGTTCCCCTGCCGGCCGGCATGCCGCTGCTTCTGGGGGCTCTGGGGGCCATGGGTATTGCCCGGCGCCGCAAGAAAACCTGAACTGTACGCCTTTGATTTTCGGAAACGGCGGCCCTTCGGGGGCGCCGTTTTCTTTGGCGCAGGCCAGACTGCAATATTGCCCTTGGCAAGCCAAACCGCTACATGGGGCAGAACCCACAATCCCACCAGGAGCATCCGAATGGCAGCCTATCAATACGTCTATCACATGGATGGTGTCTCCAAGACCTATCCCGGCGGCAAAAAATGCTTTGAGAACATACAGTTGAACTTCCTTCCAGGGGTGAAAATCGGCGTTGTCGGGGTGAATGGCGCCGGCAAATCCACCCTGATGAAGATCATGGCCGGTCTGGACAAGGACTTCACCGGTGAGGCCTGGGCTGCCGAAGGCGCACGGGTGGGATACCTGCCGCAGGAACCTGAACTGGACCCAAACCTTGACGTGCGGGGCAATGTCATGCTGGGCGTGGCCGAAAAACAGGCCGTTCTGGACCGCTACAATGAACTGGCGATGAACTATTCCGAAGAAACCGCAGATGAAATGGCCCGGCTGCAAGACGAAATTGATGCGCAGAACCTTTGGGATCTCGATGCGCAGATAGATGTTTCCATGGAGGCGCTGCGCTGTCCGCCGGATGATGCCGATGTCACCACTCTTTCGGGTGGTGAAAAACGCCGGGTGGCGCTGTGCAAGCTGCTGCTGGAGGCGCCCGACATGCTGCTGCTGGACGAGCCGACCAACCACCTTGACGCCGAGACCATCGCCTGGCTGCAACAGCATCTGATGGACTATAAGGGCACCATCCTGATCGTCACCCATGATCGCTATTTTCTCGATGATATCACCAGTTGGATACTTGAACTGGACCGCGGCCGCGGTGTTCCGTGGGAAGGCAACTATTCCTCGTGGCTGGAACAGAAGGCCAAGCGTCTGCAACAGGAGGCGCGCGAGGACAAGTCCCGCCAGAAAACACTGGAGCGCGAACTGGAATGGATGCGTGCCAGCCCCCGGGCGCGGCAGGCCAAATCCAAGGCCCGGATCAACGCCTATAACGATCTTGCCGGCCAATCAGAGCGCGAAAAGCTGAGCCGGGCCCAGATCGTCATCCCCAACGGCCCACGCCTGGGCAGCAAGGTGATCGAGGTGGAGGGGCTGAAAAAACACATGGGCGACAAGCTTCTGGTCGAGGATCTGAGCTTCTCGCTGCCCCCCGGCGGCATCGTCGGGGTTATCGGCCCCAACGGTGCGGGGAAAACCACCCTGTTCAAAATGCTGACCGGACAGGAGCAACCCGACGCCGGCAGCATCAGTTTTGGCGACACGGTAAAGCTGTCTTACGTGGATCAGGATCGGGATGATCTCGACCCCAATGCCACGGTCTGGGAGGCTATCGCCGACGGTCAGGACATCATCAAACTGGGCGATGCCGAGGTAAATGCCCGGGCCTATTGTTCATCCTTCAATTTCAAAGGCGGGGATCAGCAGAAAAAGGTTTCATTGCTGTCCGGCGGCGAACGTAACCGCGTCCATATGGCGCGACTGCTGCGCGAGGGCGGCAATGTGCTGTTGCTCGACGAACCCACCAACGACCTTGATGTGGAAACCCTGCGCGCGCTTGAGGACGCTTTGGTCGATTTTGCCGGCTGTGCCGTGGTGATCAGCCACGACCGCTTTTTTCTGGATCGCATCTGCACCCATATACTGGCGTTCGAAGGGGATGCGCATGTGGAATGGTTCGAAGGCAATTTCGAGGACTACGAGGAAGACAAGAAAAAGCGCCTGGGCGTTGATGCGCTGGAACCAAAACGGGTGAAATTCAAGAAATTCGTGCGGTGATAACCGGCTTGCTTTCCGAAACGCATGGATGCGGCAAACACCGGCGCGCATGTCCCGTTTGCGATGCGATACATACGGGTTTACGTTCGGGTCCGGATTTGGCAACGTCTGGCCCCTAACACAAGGAACCACCTGTGCGGAGATACCGTCTGCTCATGTTACTGGCCTGGCTGGCCGTTCCCTTCGTCGCGGTGCAGCGGGTGGCAAAGGGCAAAGACAGTTTTCAGACCTTTCGTGCAAGGCTCGGGTTCGGGTTCAGGGGCGGCACGGCTGCAAACCCCAAACTGCTGTGGCTGCATGCCGCCAGTGTGGGCGAATTCAACACGTTGAAAATCCTGTTGCCGGCCCTGAGCAGGGAATTGCCGGATTACGACCATCTGATCACTGTATCCAACAAGATCGCCTTTGAAAAAGCGCGGGCGCTGCAATCCGGAACCGTCCATGTATCCATTGCGCCATTGGATTTCACCTCGGTTCTGCGACGGTTTTTGAACCGCTGGCAACCGGCCTGCATGATTACCATTGAAAATGAGGTCTATCCGAACAGAAACGTTGAGCTGCACAAAAGGCGGACTCCGATTGTTTTCGTGAATGCCCGCATGTCCGCGCAAAGCCACGCCCGCTGGGCCAGAAATCCGGACCTCGCCCGCACGGTTTTCGGCTGCATTGACTACTGCTTTGCACAGGATGAAAACTCGCACCGCCGCTTTGCCGATCTGGGGGTTGATCCTGAGCGCCTGGAAATGCCCGGAAATCTGAAACAGTTCCAGACAGCAACCCTGGGCGCGCATCCCGATCTGGCCCGGATACAATCGGTCTTTCCCTACCAGTACACCATATGCGCAGCCTCGACCCACAAGGGCGAAGACCGGATCCTGCTCCAAGCCTTTGGACTGGCCAGAAAACAATGCCCGCAACTGAAATTGATCCTGGTACCCAGACATGCCAGACGCGCGGCGGAGATCGAAGCGCTGATCAAAGCCGAAGGCTTCAGCCATGCGGTTCGTTCAAAATCCGAACTGCCCGCAGCGGGCGACGACATCTATCTTGCCGATACGATGGGGGAAATGTCGCTGTGGTATACCGCCGCGGCCATCACCTTTGTTGCCGGTTCCCTGGTGCCGGTCGGCGGCCACACCCCCTATGAACCGGCAGCGTTCGGCTCGGCCATTGTCCACGGCTCCCAATACGCCAATTTCCAAGCGGTTTACGAAGGGTTGATTGCCGCCGAAGGTTCCATACAGGCGAACACCCCTGAAGACATCGCCCGCGCATGGCTGAAATTGACAGATCCGGACAGGCGCGATTCCCAAATCAAAATTGCCCGACAAGCGCTTGGCGAAAGCACGAGCAAAGAGGATATTCTGCGCAGGATCACTCGCAGGATCGCATCATTCCTTTAGGGCGTAGACCTATAAATCCTGCACCGCTGGTTTGGCAGATTTTACCTGTGAGGATAGCTTAACGAGTGCCGTAATCTGGTTGATTATCAGCGAGTTAAGCTGTTCTCACGGAGGAAATTTGCCAAACCAGCGGTGCAGGATTTATAGGTCTACGCCCTAGGGTCTGCCTTTTGCTGCAAAGCCCAACGCTTGACAACAATGTCGGCTTCCCGGATTACCCACGTAAAGCAGCGGGGATGTATGGAATGGCCTTATCATCCAATGAAATCGAGGTTGTGGCGCCAAACCTGAAACGCCGTCTTTCAGGGGTTACGGCCACCATTGCGCGTCTGGTGCCGCTGATGGCGCGTGAAATGGGCGTGGTGGCAACGGGGCCCGGCCTGCCACCCGACCTGCCCCATATCAGCCTGTTGCGCGCCGCCACCCTGCCCCGGGATCGCTGGCGTGTCTGGCATGCCCGCCGCAATACGGAAATGCTGCTCGGTCTGGCCCTGCGCCATGTTCTTCGCCGGCGTTATCGGATGCTTTTCACCTCGGCCTCGCAGCGCCAGCACAGCGCCTATACCCGTTGGCTGATTTCAAAAATGGATCACCTGATCGCCACCTCGGAAAAAACCGCGAGCTATCTGGCCCGGCCGGCCACCGTCATCCTGCATGGGATTGATACGGCGCGGTTTTGCCCGCCCACTGACCAGGCAGCGCTGCGCGCGCGCCTCGGTCTGCCGGATGCAACACTCATCGGCTGCTACGGGCGCATCCGCCATCAAAAGGGCACGGATGTTTTCATTGACGCCATGATTCAGATCGCCGCCGCGCATCCGCAGGCCGTTGGCATCGTCATGGGGCGGGCAACCGAAAAGCATCAAGGGTATGAGCGCGGCCTGCGCGAGAAAGTCAAAACTGCCGGATTATCCGACCGTATCCTTTTCAAACCGGAGGTCACGGTCGACGAAATGCCCGCCTGGTATCAGGCGCTTGATCTCTTTATTGCGCCGCAGCGTTGGGAGGGCTTTGGCCTCACTCCGATCGAGGCCATGTCCTGCGGTGTGCCTGTTGTCGCAACCCGTGTCGGGGCGTTTGAGGAACTGGTAAAGCATGGCGTAACCGGACTGCTGGTGCCGCCCGGCGATCCAGCCGAAATGGCAAAGGCAACCGGCCAGTTGCTTGCAGACCCGAACACACTGACATCCATGGGGAAGTCTGCCCGGCCAGACATGCTGACACGTTTTCAGTTGGAGCGGGAAGCAAAGGCAATTACAAGTGTCTACAAAGACCTGCTGGATGTAACGCTCTGAATCTTAACCTGTTTTTCTTGGTTTCCCAATTTATTACCAGTAAGAAATCCTGTTCGAAAAATGGAAGAATGCCGTGAAATATGAATTCATCCCACCGCCGATGCCATCACTAGCCAGGTTTCGCGCCATGCAAAAACGCACTCCGGGTGCATCCATCCTGCGTGCCCTGGAATACGAGGCGCTCGAACAGGTTCAGCTCAAAGGCCGCATCCTTGATTTCGGCGGAGGTCAGGGGGCAAGCTACGTCCCCCACCTTCCGAAGGAAATAGATCTGGTTTCCGTGAATATCGACGAACAGTACAAACCGACCGTCATTGTCCCCGTTGGCGCACCCTTGCCGTTCGATGACAACAGTTTTGATGGTGCAATTTGTCTGAATGTACTGGAACACATCTTTGATACGCGCTTTGTGCTTGATGAAATGTTCCGGGTTCTGAAACCGGGTGCAACACTGCATATTTCCGTGCCCTTTATCTTTCGCGTACACGGCCATCCGGATGATTACTCGCGCCATACATCCAGTTGGTGGCAAGAAACCATGAATCGCGTCGGGTTCTCGGAAATGACCATCCAGCCGCTCGTCTGGGGCCGGGCGACAAGCGCACAACTCATTCGCGGCAATGGTATCTGGCCCTGGTTCACCACATGGAAGAACGTGCTGCGCGATATAATCATTGCACGCATCAGTTCCAAAGACCGGACGAAAATGATCGGACGTTTCGCCGACCGCACCGCCGGGGTGGCCTCGGGCTGGCAAATTGCTGTTACCAAACCAGAGACGATGGCATGACGCTGCGGGAACTGCGGGCAATTCTATCACTCCGCCTGGGGCTGGCAAAATGGCTTTTCATTCACATCCCGAAAAATGCAGGTACCGCCGTTGCCAAACACCCGGAACTGAAAAACCGGCTGGTACGGGCTGAACCATCTTTTCATGTCAGGCGGGCTTACACACGTGACCTTCTTGCCGTCATGGAAGCCGCAGGAGAACACCACGGCTTTCAACATGCGCGCTGGCGCGATATTCGCCCCGATGTGCACCAGAAACTCCGCGCTGTAGCGGTGATACGCAATCCCTGGGCGCGTACAGTTTCACGCTATCGCTTTGCGCAGACCATATCGAAAAACAGCGATGCGCCGCTAAATCAGGCACCAGCATCGTTCGAGGCTTTTCTTGAAGAACGTCACATCTACGGGAACCTGCCATTCTATTGGCACCGGGCGGTGCGGGGCTGGTACCCGCAAACCGATTACGTGACGGATGAACACGGTACCCTTCAGGCTGATATTCTACGCCACGAACACCTGTCTGATGAGGCATCGCAGTATTTTGGTCTGAAAACGCCTCTCAGACGGCGCAATGTCAGCACCGAAGGCACTGCAAACGATTATGCATCATATTATACTCCGAAAACGATCCAGATCGTTGCGGACTGGTACGAAAAGGATATCGCATTTTTCGGGTTTGATTTTGATACCCCGGCGCAAGCCCGGTTTCATTTCCAGCGCTGATGAAACACCGGTTTGTCTAATAGTGCCCGCGCTTGTAATAATAGCTTGAATCTTTGCAGACCGACCAGATACCAGTCATCCTGCGCGTAACTTACCTGGGAACGGACATCAGCAATGTCAAAAATCAAAGAGCTAGGGAGACGGTTTTTCGAATTGCCGCCGATCGGTTTGTACTGCGCCGGTGTAAACATGATGAATGTTCTCAAAAAGCGCGATTATCGGGTCAGGGTTGTCAACAAGGAGGGGCTGTATCAGGCCGACGACGGACATGACAAAATCACCCTCTGCCGCCGGGGGCGCCACAAACGCTATAAACGGGGCGTGATGCAAGGCGTGGAAAACCTGGCGCGACAGTATCATCTGGACAAACTGGAAACCGGCTCTTGTGGCACTTTCATAGATTGCGGTGCCAATATCGGCGAGCTTGGGCTATGGGCCGGCGCGAAAGGGTTCAAATATATTGCAATCGAGCCGGAAAAACTTGAGGCCGATTGCTCTGATCTGAACAATTTCGGAGGCAGAAAGGGTACAAACCGGGTTGCGCTCTGGAAGGAAGACACGACACTGGAGTTCTTTTCCATGCCGGAAACCGCTGACAGTTCCGTTTTTGACATGGGCAGTGATACATCCATCAAGATACCGGCCGTTCAGTTGGATAATCTTGTCGATCTTGATGGGCAGGACGGCATCAATATTTTCAAGCTGGAGGCAGAAGGCGCCGAGCCCGAAGTTCTGGAAGGCGCGCGCAAAACCCTGAAGAACATAGATTATGTTGCGGTCGATTGCGGATATGAGCGCGGAAAAGAGCAACAGCATACATTCATTGAAGTGAACCGGTTTTTATCAGAGTTCGGGTTTGAACCCATTGAGGCCGGTTTTCATCGCGTAACAATTCTCTACAAGAACAAGAGCCGCTGACCGATGTGGCCGTCCTATGTCATCAACCTTGCGGACAATACCGAACGCATGGCGCAAAGCGCGGCGCAGCTCACTGCACAGGGGATTCCCTTTGAGCGGATTGAGGCGGTAAACGGCTGGGAGATGCGCGAGGAGGAAATCGCCGCTGTCTATGATCCTGTGCTCAACCGCAAACGGGCAAAATACCCGCTGGTACGCCCTGAAATCGGTTGCTACCTCAGCCATATCCGTGCCTGGGAAACCATAGCCAGCGGCCCGGCAGAAGGTGGTTTTGTCTTTGAGGACGATTTCGCCGCCGGGCCGATGTTGGCTCAGGCCATTCGGGCACTGTCCGCCGACAACAATGGCTGGGACATGGTAAAGCTGTTTTCCCTCAACCCGGATGCCGAACTGATGCATTCCCGGCCGCTGAGTGAAGACTTCACCATCGGGTTTCCTTACCGGGTGCCCACCTGCCTGATCGGCTACGGTCTGACCCGTTCGGCCGCCGCCAGGCTCGCGGCGCGGGCCTATCCCATCATTCGCCCTGTGGACGAAGACCAGAAATTTTTCTGGGAAACCGGCCTGCGGGTCGCCCTGATAAAACCACAGCCCATCAGCGTGGGAAACCAGCAGGCAACGACTGGGACCATTGGCCAGTCGCGGCGCAAGGACAACCCGGTTTCACCTCCGCGCGGGCCATTGGCACAGGCGCTTCACGGATTGCGCTATCAACTTGGCTATCGGCTGGCCCTGGCCCATCACAACCGGAAAAGGGCCGGAAAATGAAAGCCCTGCACATCCATTTTGGCAAGGAAGGCGGGGCCGAGCGCTTTTTCGTCAGCCTTGTTCAGGCGCTTGAAGAGCGCGGGGTGGAACAGCGTTTCGTGATCCGGCCCGGCCGAAGCTGGCGGTCCGAGATAGCCCCACTTGGCCCGATTATCGAAAACAATTTCCGCAATCTTTCACTGTCAAAATACCTCACCCGCTGGCGGGTTCATAAAATGGTGCGCAACTGGCAACCCCAGGTTATCATGGCCTGGATGAACCGGGCCAGCCAGTTGATCCCGGCGCATTCTGACGCTCTGAAAATGACACGCCTGGGGGACTATCCGAACAGTCTCAAGCATTACCAGAATAATGACTGCATGGTCTCGAATGTTCCGGGTATCGCTGAAAAATGTCGTGCGTTGGGCTGGGTAAAGCCGGTGCATGTCATCTCGAACTTTCCGCGCGAGGTTCAACCCGTAGCAGTAAATCGCGCTGACCTTGCCACACCAGATGACGCATTTCTTGTGGTCAGTTCCGGGCGTTTTGTGCCGCGCAAGGGGTTTGATACCGTTTTGCATGCCGTCGCACGTCTGCCCAATGCATGGCTTTGGCTTCTGGGGGAGGGACAGGAACGCGCCAGCCTGGAAGCGCTTGCCGCAGAACTCGGAATCGCAGACAGGGTGCGGTTTGTCGGTTGGGTGGATGAGCCGATCCACCATGTGGCCGCAGGTGATGTTTATTGCATGGCGTCGCGTCACGAACCCCTTGGCAACGTCATTCTGGAAAGCTGGCGCGCGGCGGTTCCCGTTGTCGCCACCCGCGCAGAAGGGCCAAGCTGGTTTGTCGAGGATGGCAAGGATGCCCTGATGGTTGATATTGATGACATTGCCGCAATGGCCCAGGCAATCGAGCGTCTTCGCGCCGACAAGGAACTGGCTGCGGCGCTGGTTCTGGCCGGGCAGCAAAAACTGACTGAACGCTTTTCCAAGGATGTCATTGTCGACCAGTATCTGGATTTGTTCCATGGGCGGATCTGAAACATGCGGGCGCTGATCCTCAATCTTGCTGGGCAGACGGAACGCATGGCCGTACAGAAAGCCCAGATGGCAGCCCTTGGTCTGGACTGGGAGCGCCTACCGGCCGTCACACCAGAAACCCTGTCCCGCAAACCTGACGACAGCTATTGGGCAAGCTGGCAACGGCCAATGCGCGACACGGAAAAAGCAGTGCTTGAAAGCCATCAGAACGCCTGGGAAAAAGTGATTGCGTCAGATGCGCCCTGCCTCATTCTGGAGGATGATGCCCTGCTGTCAGCCAGCACACCCCGCCTGTTGCGCGCGGTGCAACCCGTTGACGGGATTGACCACCTCACACTGGAAACCCGCGGTCGAAAGAAACTGCTGGGCGATCAACTGGGGGATTTGCCGGTTCGCCGGCTGTATCAGGACAGGACCGGGGCGGCGGCTTATGTATTATGGCCGAATGGCGCAAGGATTTTGCTGCGCAACACGGCACGCGCGGCTGCATTGGCGGATGCCGCGATCTGCGGCAGTCACAATCTTCGCTCTTTCCAGGCCGTTCCGGCCCTGGCGATCCAGATTGACCACTGTGCGCATTACGGCATTACCCCCCCAATTCAGGTCAAATCCACGATTGACGTTCAGCGAAAACCTTTTGCCCGCGATGGGTTCAGACTCGGGCAGCGCTTTGCCTTTCGCGCCCGCCGCATATGGGCACAGATCCGCATGGGGCTGCGGCAACTGCGGTATCGCCACAAAGCCGGATTCAGCCAGGTAGAGCCCGCCTCCGACTGGCCAGAACTGAAACTTTGAAGACTTTGGCGGAAAAGCCCCTGTTGTGGGGTCAGGCGTTGAACAGAAAATGCAGCACGTCGCCGTCTTTTACTTCATAGCCCTTGCCTTCGACGCGCATCTTGCCGGCCTCCTTGGCCCCCTGTTCGCCGCCAAGTGCGACAAAATCATCATAGGCGATTGTTTCGGCACGGATGAAGCCGCGTTCAAAATCGCCATGGATCACACCGGCAGCCTGCGGCGCCAAAGTCCCTTTTTTGATCGTCCAGGCGCGCGCTTCTTTCGGGCCGACGGTAAAGTAGGTTTCCAGATGCAACAACTCGTACCCGGCCCGGATCAGCCGGTCCAGCCCCGCTTCCTCAAGGCCCATCTCTTCCAGAAACATCTGTGCCTCATCCGGGTCAAGCTGGCTGATTTCCTCTTCGATTGCGGCAGAAATCACCACATGCGCGTTGCCCTCGTCTGCCGCCATTTTGGCCACGCGTTCAGAGAACTCATTTCCGGTTGCCGCAGCACTTTCTTCGACATTACACACGTATAGCACGGGTTTCGTCGTCAGCAGTTGCAGCATGTTCCAGGCTTTGCGGTCCTCAGCGTCCACGTCTACCACCCTGGCGGGTTTGCCTTCTTCCAGCACCGCAAGGGCGGCCCGCAAGAGGCGATCCTGCTGCACCGCTTCCTTGTCTCCACCCCGGATTTTCCGGGAAAGATTCTGAAGCCGCCGCTCGATTGATTCCATATCGGATAACATCAGTTCCGTTTCGATGGTCTGCGCGTCGGCGATCGGGTCGATCCGCCCTTCCACATGGGTCACGTCCTCATCTTCGAAACAGCGCAACACATGGGCAATGGCGTCAACCTCGCGGATATTGGCCAGAAACTGGTTGCCCAGCCCTTCGCCTTTGCTGGCGCCTTTCACCAGCCCGGCGATGTCGACAAATGTCATCCTTGTCGGAATGATCTGTTTTGAGCCGGCGACTTCGGCCAGCCTGTCCAGCCGCGGGTCAGGCACGCCCACCTCGCCGACATTGGGCTCAATCGTGCAGAACGGGAAATTTGCCGCCTGTGCCGCGGCTGTTTTCGTCAATGCATTGAACAGCGTTGACTTCCCGACATTCGGCAAGCCGACTATTCCCATCTTGAAGCCCATTGCGCCTCTCCTGATCTGAATTCCCGGCTGCTTCTAGTCTTTCGGGGGAACAGGTGCAAGCAGACCCAGAAAGGTGCCGAGGTATAATTCATTTCCGCTATGCTTGCGCTCAGGCGCAATCACCGGCCACGCCCCCTGCATTCACAGAAAAACACGCCCGGCTCACGTCCCGACACAATGCGGTTTGGCCGATTGTGTCGTTTGAAACGCGGGCCTAACCTTATTCCGGACGCGACAGACAGGAGTTTGAAATGAAACGCTTTCTTGCAGTACTCATATTCATTGCGGCCACGAACAGTGCCTTTGCTGCTGATTATGTCTTCGGGCTGGGCACCAGCGAGTTCAACAGAAACGGTGCTGACAGCACCGGCATCTTTTCCGCCGAAATCCACGGAGATCCGTTTTTCAGGAAAAACCGGTTCAGCCTTTCTGTCTTTGGTGTGGCGACGGTACATAGTTCGGGTGATCTGTTTGTTGGCGCCGGGCTTTCCGGATTGTTTGATTTCAACAACAACTGGTTCATCGAAGGCAGCATTGCCCCCGGTTTTTTCCATGAATCACGCGCCAACAACGACCTTGGCAGTTCTTTTGAAATTCGCAGCCTGCTGGGGGCTGGTTATCAACTGCAATCGGGCGACCGGATTTCCCTCGCCATAACCCACAAGTCGAACGCCGGCGTTTCCGCGACAAATCCGGGGGTGAACGCTGTCTTGCTTCGCTACCGCCACAGTTTCTGACCGGCCTTGGTTGCGGCGGCATGAAGGATTGCATTTCACGGCGTTATTCTGCACATCAGTGTCAAAGCACAGCAAGGATGCCCGCATGACACGGATAGATCAGAAATTCGCCCGCCTGAAAGCCGCCAGAAAAAAGGCGTTTGTTTCCTATATCATGGCGGGGGACCCGGACTATGATACGACACTTGGCCTGTTGCAGGGGCTGCCTGATGCCGGTGTGGATATTATCGAGCTTGGCATTCCTTTCACCGACCCGATGGCAGACGGGCCAACCATTCAGCTTGCCGGGCAGCGGGCGCTTGAGGCAGGCATGACCCTGAGCCGCGTTCTTGAAATGGTTCGCGCGTTCCGCAAAACCGACAACACGACGCCGATCGTGCTGATGGGCTATTACAACCCGATCTATAACCGCGGCGTCGACAAATTCCTTTCCGACGCCAAAGAAGCGGGGGTTGACGGGCTGATCGTGGTTGATCTGCCACCGGAAGAGGATGAGGAACTCTGCATTCCGGCCCAGGCGGCGGGGCTGAATTTCATCCGGCTGGCCACCCCCACAACCGATGACGCGCGCTTGCCCAAGGTGCTGCAAAACACCTCGGGTTTTGTCTATTACGTTTCAATCACCGGCATCACCGGCGCCGCCGAGGCCAGCGCTGCCGACGTTGGCCCCGAGGTGGCGCGGATCAAGGCGAAAACCGATTTGCCGGTGATCGTGGGCTTTGGCATCAACACGCCGGACAAGGCCGAGGCGGTGGCCAAGGTGGCGGATGGCGCGGTTGTCGGCTCGGCCATCGTGGGCCGGATTGCGGCGGGTGATAGTGTCGCGGATGTTCTGGCCTTTGTGAAAACACTGGCGGACGGGGCGCATCGGGCCTAGGTCTACGCCCTGGGGTTTTGTAAAGCACCGGAGCGGCATTGCCGTGACGCGCCCGACCCTCCCCACGGGAGGGCGCATGGCAGCGTTGTTTTATGTGTGTCGGTCATAGTGGAATGCGGCGTTATCAAATGTGATAGCTGTTGCAGCGCCCACCCAGGATCGGGCGCGTCACGGCGATGCCTGAAATAATGATAAATATACGAGTTTAAGGGAAATACCATGAAACAAGACCCAATCGCCCAGATTGCCAAAATCAGACAATCCCATCCGAACAACCTGATGGCGCGCCATTTCGACATGGCGTATTTCCGCGCTCTGGAACCGGCCCTGCAACAGCGCCTGCTGAAAATCATCGCCTCCGGCATTGCCAACCCCGACAGTTCGATGGGGGCCTATGCGATGGACGCGCAGGACTACGAGGATTTCGCGCCGTTCTTTGATGCGCTGATCCGCGATTTCCACGGCATCCCCGCTGATACCCCGATTGCCCAGCCGCATGACTGGGATACCACGCAGGCGGCTTGTGATCTGGGCGCAATTGATCCGGCGCTGAAAGATGTTTCCATGCGGGTGCGGGTGGCGCGCAATGCGGCATCCTTCCCCTTGCCCGGTGCGATGGACAGGGCGCAACGGGTGGCGTTTGAAACCCTTGCCGCGGATGCTTTTGCCAAACTGGCGGAAAACCCCGCGTTTGGTGGCCAATACCTGTCGATCACCCCCGGTTCACCCTATGAAATCAGCGCCGAAGAATACGACCGCCGTGTTGCCGCCCACCAGATGTTCAAGGACATGAGCAGTGACCGTTTCCTGAATGTTGCAGGTATTTCCGGTGACTGGCCCTACGGGCGCGGGATGTATGTGTCCGAGGATCAGGATTTTCTGGTCTGGGTCGGTGAAGAGGACCACCTGCGCATCATGGCGATGCAAAAGGGGGGCAACCTGAATGCGCTGTTTGACCGCCTTCACGCAGGGCTGGAGGTTCTGGAGGGGCTGCTGCCCGAATTCGCGATGTCCGGTAAATATGGCGCGATTGCCTCCTGCCCGACCAATCTGGGCGCCGGTATGCGGGCCAGCCTGCATATGAAACTGCCCAGGCTGACCAAAGGCGGCACCGACCTGTCGGCGGTCACCAATACGGCCAAAGGGCTGGGCCTTGCGGTGCGCGGGGC
>Ga0256841_1000848_pt1 | contig 28975 bp, 23 predicted proteins | sample 356308metaG_FD_185971 | JGI IMG/M metagenome (GOLD analysis project Ga0256841, IMG submission 185971) | Hydrothermal vent microbial communities from Mid Atlantic Ridge, Atlantic Ocean - 356-308 | ecosystem: Environmental > Aquatic > Marine > Hydrothermal vents | place: Atlantic Ocean: Mid...
TTTATCAGCATTTTTATTATTGTAAATTACTACAAGCATATTATAAAACGACATAGCCTTTATGCCTGTTTTATTATATACATTATCCGGATAAACTAGCTTTAAATGATTATTTATTTGGCGTACCACAGTTGGAGCCTTGCTATTATTTTGAGTTTTGTATTGGATTGTAGCCGAACAGCCGAGCATAAAAAGCAAAAATATAATAAATATTCTTTGCATGATAACTCCTATAGTTTAAATTCCTATGGCCATTCTGTAATATAGCACTTTTCATGCCAATCGTCAGCCTCCTATTTTTCGGCCATCCTGAAGAGCCTTCGAAAAGTAATGTTGAAACATTTCAACAGCGGAAGGGCGAATTGTTGATTTTTTTCAACAATTCTCTCATTTGGCTAAACGCTATGACCGGCACAAGAAGAGAACTGTTTTAAAACCGGCAAAATAAATAGATGTTTATCAAAAAGAGGATTACTTTTATTTGCACTGAACATATTAACAGGTTACTTTACATTGCCTCGTATGCAAGCAATTCAAAAAACCTTGTATTTTAAAAATAATCCTTTTATATTTGCCTTGTATTTTAAAAAGAGATGCTATGCGGCGTTTTATTATTGATAAAATTGTACAGTGGAAAAATAACCCTAAACATAAACCGCTTATCCTGCGCGGCGCACGGCAGGTGGGTAAAACCTGGGCGGTTAAAAAGTTTGGGGAACAGCATTTCGCAGGCAGATTCCATATAATTGATTTTGAAAAGCGTTCCGATCTGCATAGTATATTTGACAAAAATCTTGATGTCACGCGTATTCTTTCTGAACTGGAATTAGCGCTGAACCGTTCCATTGAACCCGGCGCCGACCTGCTGTTCTTTGATGAAATTCAAAGCTGCCCGCGCGCTTTAATGGCGCTGCGCTATTTTTACGAAGAGACGCCCTCTTTGCATATCATCGCTGCCGGCTCGCTGCTGGATTTCGCCCTGGCAAAAATATCATTTCCGGTTGGCCGCGTTCGGTTTTTAAATATGTACCCCATGAATTTTAGCGAATTCCTCCTTGCCGTTGGCAGAGATAAATTAGCAGAAGTTCTGCTTTCTGCAGAATCGGGCGTTTCGGAAACGGCGCATCAGATGCTGCTCGACGAACTGCGTAACTATTTTTTTGTAGGTGGAATGCCGGAATGCGTTAAAACCTATGCGGAAACAAAAAGGCTGATAAAAGTATCCGAGATACAAAGAGACTTAATAGAAACGTTTAGAGCGGATTTTTCGAAATACGCCGCCTATGCGGATAAACGCTGTTTAAATTCCGTATTAACCAATACAGCCCGAAAAGTTGGAAGACAAATTAAATATGCGCAATTAGCGGATGGTTTTACCCCGCCAACAAATAAAAAGGCCTTCGATCTTTTAAATTCGGCCCGGCTTATCTATAAAATCAGAGCGACCTCTCCGGCGGGCCTGCCTTTGGGCGCCGAAGCTTCAGATAAAAAATTTAAAGCGCTTATGCTGGATATCGGATTAATGCAGCATCTCTGCGCATTAAATGTATCCGAAGTGACCTCAAAAGCGAGTTTGCTGAATATTTATAACGGCGCTTTGGCTGAACAATTTGTGGGACAGGAATTATTAGCCTGCGGGGTTGAAAATTTATACTATTGGGCCAGAAACGCAAAAAGCAGTTCGGCTGAAGTTGATTATTTAATTGAACACAATGGAAAAATAGCGCCCATTGAAGTAAAAAGCGGCGCCGCCGGCAAACTAAGAAGCCTGCATCTCTTATTAAAAACCTATCCCGGAGTTGAGAATGGTTTTATTTTATCCGAAAGAGAATTTGCGCAAATACCTGAACAGAGGCTTGTCTTTTATCCCTTATACCATACCTGTAATTTTGGAAGCTAAATCGTCGTTAGCCGCAACAAAGATGAAATGATCTGCTTATGAACGCAAAATTCCGCATCAACTTCGTTTACACGGGCATTATCCTGATCGCCCTGCTGCTGTCTTCTATGATCAGCCTGATCCTTTACTTCCAACTGACGCCCTGGCAGTTCCATTTAAAGGAAAACAAAAGCGGGAACATCCAATCCCCCTATCTCTTTCGCGATCTAAACAACGATGGCTTTTCAGAACTGTACCAGGTTATTAACGGCCAGGATGATAGGCATTATATCACTATTTACAGCCACCGGGACGCTGTTATCGACCAGTTAAACATGAAGGAACACATTAACGCCAGATGGGTTTATTTCGGCGATTATACCGGCGACGGCTACGACGAGTGTTTTGTGTTTACCGTAAAAGGCGATTCCCTGTTTTTATATACGTTTGACATCGCCAATAAAAAGCCCCTTTTATGGCATCACTTTTTAATGATTGTCCCCTACCCGCACCCGCATTTCATCATCACCGACGCCGCGTTGTATGATTTGCAAGGTAATTATTCTAAGGAATTGCTTTTCCTGGTACACGCCGGTCTGGCTTCCGCCCCGCGCGGTTTGTATGTTTTTGATTTGCAAAAAAAACAAATTATTAAGCGCTTCGAAAATCATTCCAGCAAAACAAAACTGCTCATCACCGATTTAAGCGGCGACGGCCGGGATGAAATTATTATATACGGCAAAGCAAACGGCAACGGTCCGAAAGACGTGCCCTTTACGGACTGGAAGAACTGGATTTTCTTTTTAGACCAAAATTTAGATACCCTGAAAACACCGCTGTGTTTTGGTGGTTATCCTTCTACCTCGTGTCTGCAGCCCGTTGAACTAAAAAACGAGCATTATCTTTTAATCGCTCATTATCGGGCGGCGCAGGAATACCGGGAAAAACCGCTGGGCCTGTATCTGGTGAACAGCAAGGGAAATTTTGCCAGAAAACAATATTTTAAATTTGATAATATGACCGGGGTGGATATGTTTGTGGATAATCCCGATAATCCCGAATATATTTTTATCGGCACCCGCGCTAACCAACTGTTGCGTTTTGACGCTGATTTTAATCTTAGCAAGAAAATAACAATCGACTATAGTGTATTAGGCCTGCGGACCTTACGGGACCTGAATAAGGATGGAAGGGCCGAATTAATAACCACTTCCATAAACGGCGTGCATATTTTTGACCAGGATTTAAACCTGTTAGCCGAAACAAAAATTAAAGGCGCGGACTATCTTTCCATAAGACAACGAGGCGATTATCAATCACTCGAAATCGGCTTAAATACCATCAATAATTTTTATCATTTTTCAATCATTAAAAATCCCATATTCGCCTGGCTGCCGGCGCTGTTTTTCGGACTGTTTATACTTATTGCTTTATTGCTCTTTTTAAGCAATACACTGCTCACGTTTTTCTACACCTATTTCAGTTATTTTATCTACTCGCTTAAACAAACCTCCAATTCAGTTGTCCTGCTGCGCCCCAACGGCCGTATTTCCTATTTCAACAGCCGGGTACAAAACCTTCTAAGCCTTTCGGAACCGCTGTCAAAAAAACAAAATTTTATTTAGGCCTTTAACCAATACCCGGATATTTTGGGCTGCATCAGCGAAAGCATTCAGAGTAAAGAAGCGGTTCAAAAAGATTTTTCTGTCAGTAAAGGAAAGCAGGATATTAAAGGAGAGATATCGGTTATCCCTTTTAAAACTAATTTTAATTATATCTACGCTTATTTATTGGAAATCCGCGATCTTACAGAACCCATAATTTCCGAGCGCCAGCGGGTCTGGAGCCAAACGGTAAAGAAATTGGCGCACGATATAAAAACACCCTTGGCTTCCGTGCAGCTTACTCTGAAAACGCTTCAGCTTAAACTAAGGGACGAGGCACAGGATACGGCACATAGAATGGCAAAAGATTTTGATCACATTTCAAAAGAGCTGAATCATGTCCGCGAGATGACCCGCCAATTCTTGAAATTTTCCAACCTGGAAGCGCCCAATTTTAGCGAAGTAATTTTATCTCAAATTCTGCAAAAGGTTAAATCCCACTTTCACAGCTATTTTAACGGGCAGCTTACTTTTGATATTCAAATTGATAATGACGCCGATACACTGATTGCCGACGAAAACCAGTTAGAGATGGCCCTGCAAATTTTTATCGAAAACGCCATTGACGCGCTTAAGGGCAAAGGGGAAATAGCGCTGAGCGCAAACCTGGAGCAGGAACTGGATTCCGGTAAAGAATCTATTGTAATCGAAATTGCCGATAGCGGCCCGGGGATTCTAGCGGATAATCAGGGCAAAATATTCGAGCCCTATTTTACTACCAAAAAAGAAGGCACCGGAATGGGGCTGGCCATCGCCCAAAAAATCATCCGCGATCATTCCGGTGAGATCGAACTGGTATCACGAGCAAATTTTGGAACGGTTTTCCGCATCACTTTGCCAAAGAAAATTAATAATTAGCATTACAAATTAACTACTGGCATAAAACTTGTATGATTTATTTCAATTAAAAGGAATGAATCATACAACCGGAGTATACATTTTGATTAAAATATTAGCCATTGACGATAATGAAAATTTTTTGGCGGCTATTCAAAATTTTGCAATATAAAAAATATGACATTACCTGTGTTGCCAGCCCGTATAAGGCGCTCGATCTTCTTAAAACTACAGAATTTGACTGTATCCTTTCCGACGTAAAAATGCCGGGGATGGATGGCCTTGAACTGTTGCGGGAAATTCAAAAACTGCATCCAACCACGCCGGTGATTATGATTTCCGGCCAGAGTACTATTTCCATCGCAGTGGACGCCATTCAACATGGCGCGTATGATTTTATTGAAAAAACATCCGATTCAAACCGGATTCTAATCACTATCGAAAAAGCCATCGAAAAGAAATCCTGGGCGATTGAGAAACAAAATCTGCTGTTTGAAATTTCTGAAAAATACGAAATGATTGGTAACAGCCGCCCGATGCAGCAGGTATTAAATAAAATAAATATGGTAGCGCCGACAGATGCAAAGGTACTTATTTTGGGAGAAACCGGTACAGGGAAGGAACTGGTGGCTCAAGCGCTTCATCGTAAAAGTAAACGCAACGGAAAAAAAATTATTCCGGTCAATTGCGCCTCCATCCCGGAAACTCTGTTGGAAAGCGAATTATTCGGCCATAAAAAAGGCAGTTTTACCGGAGCCCTAACCGATAAGATTGGCAAATTTCAGATGGCTGACGGCGGTACGATTTTCCTGGATGAAATCGGCGACCTGCCGTTATCTTTACAGGCCAAATTATTACGAGTGTTGGAAGATAATGAAATAGAAATTATCGATGAAAACCATCCGCTTAAAGTGGATATCCGTGTCCTCGCCGCGACCAATAAAAACCTGGAAGAAATGATTAAAAACGGAGAATTCCGCGAAGAATTGTATCACCGTTTGAATGTGATTTCCATTCGCATTCCTTCTCTAAATGAGCGGCGGGATGATATTCCGCTTTTGGCCGAATATTTTCTGCATCAAAACGCAAAAACGTATAATAAACAGCTTTTAGGTTTTACAGAGCAGGCGATGGAAAAGTTAAGAGGATTTGACTGGAAAGGCAATATCCGCCAGCTAAAAAACTGTATTGAAAAAATCAGTATTTTCGCTAAAAACAAAACTATTCAGGTAGCTGATGTTCTTTATGCGTTGGAGCTGGACCAAAATATTTTTTCCGCCCCACATACTCAGGCCAGCCTTAAAGAGGAAATAAGCCGCTTTGAAAAAGATTATATAATCCGGGTTCTTATAGAAAACCAATGGAAGATTCAGCAAACAGCGGATATTCTCGGGATCGAGCGTACAACGTTGTTTAAAAAAATGAAAAATCACAATATTGAAAAACCAGGAAATGAATAGTCTTTTGTCTCCTTAAGACCGCAATATTTGTAAAAGAGCCTGGCACAGGTGATACTTGCAGATCCTTTATGATTTACGAAGCAGTATGTTACGACTTTGGGGAGAACCGGTTGGATGAATACAGGCGCTCGATTCTTCGGGCTTTTCTCTTGACTTTGGATCTTTAATGGGCGCGCGAGCACCTTTAAAAAAACTACCAAATTTCAAGGAACCGGATGCGTACCCGCGTCTTCGATTTATTCGTAGTTTATAATTTCTAAATCAGTTTTTCTTCGTCCAATGGTTATCATAATTATCTCAGAAGTTTTTAGGAAAATATTAGCAGCAATAAGCACAATGATTATTCCTGTATAGTATCCCACAACTGCATATATTTTATTTATACCTACGTTCAGTAAGAGTATAACAGAAAATATTAGAATAAAAACAGAATAATTAACTATACTTTTAACTAATGCTTCAATTTTAATTAAACGTTTATTCAAATTCTCAAATTTATCTAAATAATACTTTAAGAGTTTATTTGATTCTTCATTAACATTTTCTAATTTTTGTTTTGCTTTTGACAATATTTCGCTCTTGTGTACATCTATTCTTTTTTTATTAAAATTTATACAAGTTGATATCTCAAAAAGTAAATCCTTCAATTCAGAATTATACTGTTGCTTAAAAAATAAATAATACATCGAACCCAAAGCTAACAATGCGGAAAAACCTTGAAATATAGCACTATAAAAATACCGCATAGTGTTAACTAATCCATCTGGAGTGACAAATTGTGATAAGAAAAAATGACTGAATATTGCAGAGATAAAAAAGATGAGAATAAACACAATTATTTTAATAATCTTATATACATTATCAATATTCATTAATAAGCCTTTCATTTATAAACCCAACATAATATTGCCCCGCAAGATTCTACTTTATTTTTTAGTAAGATAAGCAATAAAATAAGGTTATTCAAATAGGCAGCCTGTTCCATTCATCGTTTTTCTTGCGAATGAATCGTCCATACAAAACAGACCGCTACAGACTATGTATGGTAACTAAACAACGTATCTATCGGAAAGAACGGACGGAAGAAGAATAAGAAAGCAGAGGCAAACAAAAAAGCCGCCTTCTCATTGTAGAAGACGGCTGTTAATACAAGTTGAACGGGTTAACGAACCAGAATCATTTTTTTGATTTTAGTGAATCGGCCCGTTGCTATTTTATATAGATAGATACCACTGGCCAGCTTTACCCCGTTGAATCGTACCGAATACGTTCCGGCTGTTTGTTGGCCATTGACCAGCGTTTTTACCTTCCTGCCCTGAATATCATAGACCGTTAAATTCACATGCCCCTTCTGCGAAAGCCGGTAGCGAATGGTCGTTGTGGGGTTAAATGGGTTGGGATAGTTTTGCATTAATTCAAAATCTGCCGGGATTCCCTGTTCCGTCCTTGCCAGGGCCGTGGAATTTTCGGATTCAAAGGCGCCCATATCCGGGGCAGCACCCTTATAAGATGTGGAATCACTCTGATACAAGGTATCGGTATCCACAATCAATAAATCCGTACCGGCATCGATACAGGGTGAACCCTGGCTTAATGAAAAATCAAAGGAAGCGGGATCTGCAAAAAGCGGATCTTCGAATATATTATTACTGCCCTGAATCGTTGTATCCTGTAAATCCGAATAATAAACATGGGTAACGGCACCATGGGTTTCGGAACCATAGCCGATATCCGAAGAATTATTCCATAAAATACAGTTGATAAGGTTTGTATAAATGCCGGAAGCCCTGCTATGTACGGCACCGCCTAAGCTACTATCTCCGGCTGCATTGGCATAAAAAGTACAATGAATAATATCGGCATTCGAAAGGGCTCCCCAATTGAAAACAGCTCCACCCATATTGGTTACCGAATCAGCCACAAAGAGACAACGTTCTATGTAGGTCGGGCAATCCCAGTTCCCGATACCGGCGCCGTTTTCGGCCCTGTTATGGCTAAACGTACAATTTTTTATCTCAATATAATGGGTGAAAGCTCCTATCCGCGAATTAGCCATCCCGGCACCCTGAACAGCATAATTGTCTCTAAAGGTACAATTTGTTACGGTTATACTGTCACTCAGATTATAGATACCGGCACCCATATCGTATGGTGAATCTGAGTTGGCATTACCTTCACCGATCACAAAACCGTCAATTCTATTATTTCCATCCGTGGTAACTACATGATAGCTATTATCGCCCGGATCATCCGGGTTATCGATATCACCGCTCAGAATAGTCGTATCCTGAAAAGTACGCTCTTGCGGACTCATCTCTGTTCCGCTGAACCCGCCGTAAAGGGATACATTCTTCGGGATTTCGAAGGAATAAGTTCTGGGATCAACACCTCTTTGATCTTCAAAATAAACAGGATAATAGGTGCCTTTGGCTACCCAGACCTGCGCACCGTCCGCTGCGTTATTCAGGGCATCCTGCAGAGAGCGGTAGGCATCTTGCCAGCTGGTTCCGTTCTCTTTCCCTGTAGCCGATTGGTCCACGTAAATAATCGAATCACTTTTCTCTTTGGGAAATAAATAAATTTGAAAGCCGTCATTTGAATGGGTTTCAAAATTATATTTGGAACCTACGAGATCAACCGTGCCGTTGCCGTCAATATCGCCTGATTTCACGGAATGGAAATCACCGAAGCCGTTGCCGAGCTCTACATAATTAGAATCGAATTGGCCGTTCCCCTCATTCGCAAAAAATATAAGACCATCAAAATGGTCATAGCCAGTGGCTAAAATGTCAAGTTTAGAGTCTCCGTTGAGATCGAGCATGGTAACGGAACTGAATGGATCTGCATAGTTCTTGAGCAACGTATCGGCAGTCCAGAATAATCCATTTTCATCAGATCCACCATAAAAGATTATAATGTTATTGTCGTATGTAAAACAGACCTGATCCATATAGCCGTCACCATTTAAATCACCGGCGGAATTATTGGAAGATTGAACCCAATTCGGATATAATGTAAGGGAATCCTGGGGTCCGATGGAAGAGGACCAAGTGGTATCCGTCTCATTTAATTCATTTTTGTAAACACGCAGATAGTAGCGGTTTGTAGAGGATTGAGTCCATTCTCCGGCCAGGCCCATCAAATCCAAATCTCCGTCACCGTCCACATCAACGGCATTCATCCCTTTGCTATCTCCGTTGGAGAAGGCACTGGACGGTGCCGCTCCGGCGGTAAACTGACCGCTACCATCCCCATAATATATTTTTAAATATATCCAGTCGGTGGCCAGCATAATATCGGGATTAGTATCGTTGTCAAAATCTCCGATAACAACCTGCCAACCGTATGTGCCATCGAGATGCGAAATACTCCAGGTACTATCCCCTTCATTCATGCAAATATAGGTACCGTTCCATCGGAAAGTTAAGACCGCATCCATATCCCCGTCTTTATCCAGATCCGCCACGGCAATATCATGAATATGAGCATCGGGAGTGGGTAATCCGTCATCCGCTATCTCCGCCACCATAACCAGCGAATCCTTTTCTTGCGAATAGCTCCGGATTTCCACATGGTTATTCGTACTGTTGGCACTCCAGACATCAACGACGCCGTCACCGTTATAGTCCGCCAGGGCAATGGCTTTGTAAAAATTTCCGGGAGAATACTCCTGAACAACAGGCCCGTCTTCTCCAAAAATAAACACGGGTAAGAGTAGCAAGACAATAAAATAATAAAACTTCATAATACCTCCATAGAGTAAGTTTTTAATATGGTAATAAAATTCATATCCTCCCCTCGAAAGGGATGGTCACTTTCTAAAGGGATGTGAGAATGCTTTTTTACACGGATAAACGTATTGTATTTTTTTAAAAGAACTTTTTATTATTGACCTTTTCCTTTTTACTCGACCCCGGCCCAAGAATGATAAGTAAATTTTGAAAAAAACATATTAGTTGATCAAAAACACTCTATGCCGGCAGGTTACGATATTCTTAATAAATCGTAAATTTATCGCGCCCCTGTAGAGGATGATCCCTTCGGAGTCATGGATTTGCGAATTGAAAAATCGTATTCAGTCAGAACCGTGAGGTTGTCGGGCAGGTTTTAGCGATATGCATCCCAGCTTTTGGCAGGCAGGGGAAAAGTCCTCTTTTCACTCAGTGCTTCGATCAGGCGCATAACCACCTGACGATTGGTGATCAGCATAACATTATAATCGGCTGCCGAGCGACGGATTAAATAGCCGTTGGTCAATTCTTCCGGCTGATAGTTCTTTGGAATATTGATTACCAGATCGATCTTACCGCTTTGGATGTAATCCACCACGTTCGGTTTCTTTCCTTCCAAGGGCCATTTCAGAATTTTCACTTTTATTCCGTGGTTGCGTAAAAATTGTCCGGTACCCCGCGTGGCATAGATCTGCATCTTCATTTCCTGCATACGACGCACGGCAGGCAATAATTCCGCTTTGGATTCAATACTTCCCGTGGAAAGCAAGACCGATTGAAAAGGAAATCGAAAACCGACCGCCTGTAACGCTTTGAGATACGCTTCATTGAAATCATCACCCAGGCAAGCCACTTCTCCGGTGGAAGCCATTTCCACCCCAAGCACGGGATCGGCACCTACCAGACGGGTAAAAGAAAATTGCGGTGCTTTTACACCTACATAGTTCAATTCAAAAATGGAAGCGGCCGGTTTGGTCAACTGATCCTGAATCATAGCTCTGGTGGCCAGATCGATTAAATTGAGATGCAGCATTTTGGAAACAAAGGGGAAACTGCGGGATGCTCTTAAATTGCATTCAATCACCTTTACTTCATTGCGGCGGGCAATGAATTGAATATTAAAAGGTCCTGTGATTTGCAAAGCAGCGGCGATCTTAGCGGTAATTAAGCGGATACGGCGAATGGTCTCCAGATAGAGACGCTGGGGCGGAAAAACCAGGGTCGCGTCTCCGGAATGGACACCGGCATTTTCCACATGTTCGGAAATAGCATAAACGATGACCTCCCCGTTCTTTGCCACGGCATCCATTTCAATCTCTTTGGCATTCAAAAGGAACTTGCTAATCACCGTGGGAAAATCCGGTGAAATGGACACGGCTTTTTGCAGATATTGTTTTAATTCCAGATCGTTGGAGGCCACGGCCATAGCCGCCCCGCTCAGCACATACGATGGACGAACCAACACGGGATAACCGACCTCCCTGGCAAAAACAACGGCATCCTGCAGAGAAGTTAACTCCTTCCATTGAGGTTGATCGATCTGCAGAGAATCCAGCAATGCCGAGAAGGTGTGACGGTTCTCGGCCCGGTCTATCTGGTCGGCCGGAGTACCTAAGAGAGGAAGACCGGCTTCAGCCAATTGGGAAGCCAAATTATTGGGAATCTGCCCTCCTACCGAGACGATGACTCCATGAAAACGGACCTTCGCTTCCAGTTCCAGAATCGTTTCTACGGAGATTTCATCAAAAACCAGCATATCGGACTGATCGTAGTCCGTACTGACCGTTTCCGGATTGTAGTTGAGCATCATCGTCTGAAAACCCAGTTTGCGAAGGGTCTGACTCGTATTGACCGCACACCAATCGAATTCGACCGAGCTACCGATCCGGTAGGCACCGGAACTCAGGATGAGAATAATTTTTTCTTTTGTGGGTTGAATATCATCCTTCATTCCGTTATAGGTAAGATAAAGATAATTAGTCTGAGCCGGATATTCACCGGCCATGGTGTCGATCTGTCGCAGGAAGGGAGTGATCTTGCTTTTTGCGCGCTGTTCCCGGATGTTATGTACTTCACTTTGAGAAAGAACGGCAATCTGCTTATCGGAAAATCCGGCTTGTTTAGCATGCAGCAGCAATTCAGCCGGAATCTTCTGCCCGCGAAACAAAGCCAATTCTTTACCGAGGTCGGCTACGACTTTTAATTTATACAGGAACCAGGAATCAATATGGGTCAATCGATGCACTTCATCGATAGTAAATCCCTGTGTAAAGGCTTCCATGATGGCAAAGATACGTTCTTCGCTCGGAGATTTTAATTCATCGGTCAGATCATCGAAATGAAAATTTTCATTACCCACCAGACCCACGGCCCCGATTTCCAGCATACGTAATCCCTTTTGCAGAGCTTCTTCGAAGTGGCGTCCGAGGGCCATTACCTCTCCGACCGATTTCATGCCGGAACCGATCTTACGCGAAACACGTCTGAATTTCTTCAGATCCCAACGCGGAATTTTAACGGCCACATAATCCAGAGCCGGTTCATAAAAAGCGGAGGTAACCTTGGTAACGCTATTTTTTAAATCGGGAAGGGTGTATCCCATACTTAGTTTGGCTGCTACAAAGGCCAGAGGATAGCCGGTAGCCTTGGAAGCGAGGGCCGAGCTTCGGGAAAGGCGGGCGTTGACTTCAATGACCCGATAGTCGTCCGAATCGGGATTAAGAGCATACTGGATATTGCATTCCCCCACAACTCCGAGATGCCGTATGACCCGCAGAGCAATGGATCTGAGTTTATGATATTCATGATTATTCAGGGTCTGGCTGGGAGCCACAACAATGCTCTCGCCGGTATGAATCCCCATGGGATCCATATTTTCCATATTACACACGGTGATGCAATTATCATTACGGTCCCGAACGACCTCGTATTCGATTTCCTTCCATCCGGAAAGATACTCTTCCAGCAATATTTGCGGCGCCAGATTAAGGGCTTTTGCAGCCAGTTCTTTAACTTCCTGTTCACTTCGACATACCCCCGATCCAAGTCCACCCAGAGCATAGGCCACCCGGATCATTACCGGAAAGCCGATTTCCGTTGCCACTTCAAGCGCTTTTGATACCGAGGTAGCTACTGCGCTACGCGATGTCTTGACATCAATCTCATTGAGACGATCCACAAAACGCCGCCGGTCTTCCGTATCCATAATGGTCTGCGGCGAGGTTCCGAGGACGTCGACCCCGTATTTTTTTAAAATCCCCCGGTGAAAGAGTTCCAGCCCGGCATTCAGGGCCGTTTGGCCGCCGAAAGAGAGCAGGATGCCCCGGGGTTTTTCTTTACGAATGATTTCTTCGATATAATCGGGGGTAACCGGTACAAAATACACCTTATCCGCTAAATTTTCCGAAGTCTGAATAGTGGCGATGTTGGGATTAATCAGCACGGTCCGGATCTGGTCCTCTTTAAGGGCCTTTATAGCCTGACTCCCCGAATAATCGAATTCGCCCGCCTCACCGATCTTCAAAGCCGCACTGCCGAGGATGAGAACTTTTCTGTATTTGCTTTTATGCATAAGTTACATATCCAAAAATGAGTAAGATAAGATGGCCCCTTTGTTAAAGCAAGGCCAGAAATTGATCAAATAAAAAACGGGTATCTACCGGCCCGGGCGATGCTTCCGGATGAAACTGGGTGCTGAAAAATTTTCCCGATTTATGAATCAGTCCTTCACAGGTATGATCGTTGATATTCTCAAACAGGACCTGCCACCCCTTTTCCATGTGATCTGTTTTTACGGCATATCCATGGTTTTGAGTCGTAATATACCCTTTCCGGCTGCGTTGATCCATCACCGGTTGATTCTGGCTGCGATGCCCGTATTTCATTTTATAGGTCCTGGCACCTGCCGCCAAAGCCATGATCTGATGCCCCAGGCAAATACCCAAAGTGGGGATATCATGTTCAAAGGCATATTGAGCCTGATCGATAGTTGGTTTACATAACATGGGATCGCCCGGGCCGCTGGAGAGTACCAGACCGTCAAAATGTTCCTCCCGAACTGGGTAATCCCAGGGTACGCGCAGGATATCCAGCTCCCGCAATTTTAATTCGTTAATGATGCTTTGTTTGGCACCACAATCAATAAGAACAATACGTTTTTTCCCGGAACCAATCTTTTCAACCTGTTTAACACTAACCTCTTGCACAAGATTGGTCCGGTTCGGGTCCCAGAGAGGAACATCCTCCTCTCCGATGATGATCTTACCCAGCATGACCCCGCTTTCCCTGATTTTACGGGTTAAAGTGCGGGTATCGATGCCGGTTATGGCCGGAATCTTTTGATTGTATAACCATTGGGCAAGACTGGTATCAGCTTTGTAGTGCGAAAATTCCATGGAATAATCTTCAACAATCATCCCGCTTACCATAGCGGAAGAAGCTTCATAACAGCGTTGCCAGTCCATACTGTTTTTGGCAGCGGGCATACCATAATTGCCCACCAGGGGATAAGTAAAAACCAAAATCTGTCCGAAATAGGAGGGATCGGTCAGTGCCTCAGGGTATCCGGTCATACCCGTATTGAAGACGACTTCTCCGGCAACCGAATGGGGATAGCCAAAGGAGACCCCTGTAAATACAGAACCGTCTTCCAGGATAAGTTTTGCTTGGTGAGTTTTAATGCGTTCCTCCAGAAATACTGAATTGTATTTTTGGAATATAAGTTTACATATTTATGCAAATTAATGCAAATTAAGTTAAAGAATGTTTTTGTTGGGAATGATTTTTTACAATGCAGCTTACTTATTCGCTGGCAGAAACTTCCTGTTCTCTCCGGAAAAGGATAAAATCCGCCCATAGAATCATGGCTTCGGCGGGAAGGAAATCGGGCATACCTCCCTGTAAAGCCTCTTCATTTTGATAGACCACTTCCGGAATAAAGCCCAATAAACCTTCCGAAGTTAACTGAAAGAGATCGGAAAAATCATTCCAAAAAGCCCGGTTATTTTTGAATTGCTGCGGGGGAGTAAACCTGACATAAGCCTGAGCATAAAAAAGGGTTGCCCAGGGCCAAATAGCGCCGTTATAATAATCGACTGTTTTTCGGGTTACCCGTCTTTTGGAAAATTTTCCGAAAGAGGCTTCTTGCGGTGACAAAGAACGGACTCCATAGGAGGTAATTAATTCCTGCTGGATACGATCCAATACTTTTCGGCCGAAATCGAGGCCGACCGGGCTGAATGGTACAGCGAGGGGGATAAGCTGATTAATCCGGAACTCCTTGTTTTTCCTCTCATGGTTGATAAAATCATAAAATGAATCTTCGTTATCGGCAATAAACTTCGCTTCAAAACTTCGCTTCACATTATCGGCCAGTTTACCGTATTTATTGGCCAAACGTTTTTTTCCCAGACGGGTAGCCAGGGCTTCCATTCCCCGCACCGCGCTATACCACAAACCGTTAACTTCCAATAATTTTCCGTAGCGGAGCGCTTCGCCCTCCTTATTCTTCAAAGGAATCCAACTGGCACTTATCGCCTTATTCCCGCTGAAGATGAGATGATCCTTATCTGCGTAAATATTGGAAAGCGTTCCTTTTTGATAAGAGTCGATGATTTCTTTTAAAGGATTAAAAATTTCATCTTCCAAAAAATCCAGGTCTTTTTTTGAATTTTTGAAATATAAATAGACGATATTAATCAACCACAGGCTAAGGTCGGCAGACTTATAGGAAAGTTTTGTTTCTTTTTGTAAATACCGGGACGGTAATAAACCGCCATTAAGTTTTTCCACCAGAGTACGTACCAGGAATTTGAACAGAAGGGGTTCCATTTCCGGGCAGAGAAGACCGAAAAGAGAGAACAGTAAATCACGGGTTGAGGACGATTCATCCAGACGGGAAATGGGTAAAGTCTTCATCGTCTGATTCGGATCCGGAAAAGGGATAACGCGTTTAAAATTATTTTTCAGGTCCTCAATAAATTGTATCGTATCCTGCTCTTCAGGTTGCGCTTTTTTCCTGGTTAACAGTTCCTGACGGTATTGGCTTTCAAAATCGAGCGTATTGGGATTCAATTCTTCAGCCGAAATAAAAAAATCAAGCGTTTCATAAGGGGCCAGTTCAACCTGAAAAAAGCCCGGATTAAACAAATCTTCAAGCTGTTTCTGATATCGATCCTTGTCCTGTTCGTAAAAGAAATTATGATACCAGAGAGTGGTCGGTATATATTCTCCCCGGTTAAAATACATATACAGGGAAGGCATGCCCAGTTTCGGTTCCCATCGTACCCATCCCTGACCGAGATAGCTATCTGTATTCAACCCCTGGGTCTCGGCAAGAATAGAGTGGTTATCGCGCACCGCTAAAAACGGCTTGATCACCATTTTTACGCTTCGGCCCTGATTGCGTAATTCATATCTGACTAAAAGGATATTCTGATTTTCTAAGAGCAGGACGGTTTTTCTTATAAAGCGATCTTCAATCTGGAAACTAAATTTAGGGAAGGGATTGATTTCAAACTTATATAGATATTGATAGCCGTGCGGAAAAACAGCATCAACATACCGGTTGGTTGAAATTTCATACAATTTATTTTCTACAAAGATGGATTCTTCCAATTTAGCCAGCGTAGTCGTCCATCTGTTATGGCCGGTAGGAACAACGAATAAGCCATGTTCGCGCCTGGCATTCAGGCCGATAATAGTGGAAGCGGAATAGGCCCCTTTTTTATTCGAGTCCATCCATTCCTTTTTCACAGAGCGGGAAAAATTTTGTATGATTTTCTGATTAAAATTGAACTGCATGTATCGTTTCCAGATTTCTGCTAAACCGGTTCCATCTGATTAAAGGTATATTAATACGAGAAAATTGTATATTAAATAGTGACCTATATCAATTACTACGCTCATTATTTCTGATCCATGATCATGCAACCGTTGCCATTTCCTTTAATTTAATGGATGGAAGTCGAGCAAAATCATCGCATCTACTCACATTCGGACAGCGCTGTTTTTAAAAACTTTTTATGGCCTCTTCCACAGTATCGAAAATGTCAAATATTTTGTAGAGCCGGGTAAGCTCAAACATGGCCTTGACCGGGGGCTGCAATCCAACGATTTTCAGATCGCCGTTATGCATGGTGGCTTTTTTTAATCCGGCAACCAGTGTTCCCAGAAAAGAGCTGTCCACAAAATCAGTGTCGGAAAGATTAATAACCACATTTTTATACTGACCTTCAATTTTTTCCATGAGTTCCTGTTTCAGCACGCCGGCGAACTCTACGGTAGCCCGTTTCTCTTTTATGTTTACAACGAGTACATCATTTTCTTCCCGAAATGAATAATGCATATTCCGCTCTCCTATTTTTATTCCCGTTTCTTCTTTTAAAACAGCTAATTAACTAATCGGATACTATTGTAAAAAGTTGATTAAAAAATTTAAATTGGTTGCGAATTTACCGGCCTTCACTTCTGTAACCGGTTTTAAAAATAGAAACCTATTTCAGCGAAAAAATCACTTTCTATGCGAATCGTCTTATCCTTTAACCAATCGAATAATCATCGATTAGATTAGGGAAAAAAATTTTTAGCTTGATATGCCTATGTATAGACCGCGATTTTATAAGTAATACCCGAAATTCTAAAGTATAAATAACAAAAATCAAATAAGTCCCAAAAAGACGATAACTCAAATATCAAGCAATAATGCATCCTTTGGGTGACTTATTAAATCTTGGATTTTGGCGCCATTGATATTTGTTGCTTGTGCTTTGTGATTTCTAGAATATCACCTTAGCAATTTAGGTAGCATGAAAAGGTTGATTCCCCTCCGTCTTATCGTGGATCCATTCCTGGGGAAATGAAACATTCCTTATCGGAGGAATCCGTCCGTAGAAATTCGTTAAATTTTGCTATGTACAAAAGCCGTTTGTTTTAAATAGAATCCTCTTCAGGCAGCATCTTACTCAGCAGATAAAGGGGGTCATCCGGAAGCGCAATACCAAAATATTTTTTAAAGCGGGTTATCTCTGCCGTAAACTGCACGACTTCAGCGGAACGGGCCGGTTCCACTTTTATTTTTGATTTTGAATCCGTCAAATGGATAATCTTTTGGGCCAGATCGAATAAATTCGTACCCTTTCCGCTGCCAATATTTACAGGTTCATCGGGCATCTTGCCGGTTTCTGCCAATGCGAGCAATACCTGTACCACAATTTCGACCGAAATAAAATCTATAAGCTGGGCTCCTCCGAAAATGGATATATCTTCATTCTTAAGAGCCTGATTTAAAAAGATGGGGATAACCCGGTCAAAATCGCGCCGACCATAGACATTGGCCAGACGAACCACAGCCACTTCAATGGGATACATATTTTGAAAAACCTGGCAATATTTTTCGCCCGCCACCTTACTGGCTCCGTAACTGTTTTTGGCGTTCAGCATATGATTCTCATCAACCGGCAGATACCGGGCTTCTCCATATACTTCCCGTGAGGAGGTAAAGATGAATCGTTCTACCCCGCTCTGCCTGGCGGCCTTTAACATATTAAACGTACCGATCACATTCGACTCAAATGAATAATCCAGATCTTCTACGGCTCCGATTACATTTGATTGTGCGGCCAGGTGGAAAATGAGATCGACATTTCCACATATTTCAGGAAGCAAACTATACTCCCGGATATCCGCTTTAAGAAATTCAATCCGGCCTTCGGAAATATGGCTTTGAATATGGTCCGTTTTTCCACGAAACAAATTATCCAATACCTTTACCTGGTGCCCCTTATTTACCAGAGCATCCACCAAATGGCTACCGATAAAACCCGCTCCTCCGGTGACTAATATATGCAAAATAGATTCTCCTTGTTAATCCGGACGATTTTAAAGCACCAGCAATTTATAAGCAAAAATAAGTAAAGTTAAAATCAGAATCAGGCGGATGAATTTATCGCCTTTTTGCACCGATATCCTGGCCGCGATCCAGCCTCCTGTGGCATTTCCGGCAGAAAGGATAATTCCGATAATCCAGTCGATATTTCCGGAGAGAGCAAAAATCAATATGGCCGGTAAGGTATAAATCAAAATGATAAAGACCTTGTGAACATTGACCGCAACCAGATTTTCTCTCGCTAAATGATACAGGATGGCCATAAATATAAACCCTACCCCGGCCTGAATAAATCCTCCATAGAATCCGGCGCCGAATAAGGCCAGGTATAAATAGACGGATTCTTTCTTGCCGACAGTTCCCTCTTTTCCCGGTCTGGGAAGAAACATGGAAATAATTACGAAGATAAGCACTCCGGCAAGAATTTGTTTAAAAAGAGCATCACTGATCTTAATGGCCAGAAAGGCCCCTATAACAGCTCCCGGTAACGTAAAGAGAGAGAAAAGAAAACTTTTTTTAAAAGTACTCTTTTTTTCCTGATTAAAGCCCCATACCGCAAAAATATTCTGGATGAAAATGGCTACCCGGTTTGTTCCGTTGGCGGTTGCTCCGTTTAAGCCCAGAAACATCAGAAGCGGCAAAGTGAGCGTAGATCCGCCACCAGCGTTTACATTGATAAAACCGGCCAGTAAACCCACTCCGAAAAGCAGAAAAATATTTTGTATATCCATAAACCGTCGTATCAATTCGTTTTTGTCTGCCGGTAATGATTGAATATACTGAATCCTTCTTATCCGAAAAAGATTTTTTTGCCGGCCAGACAGAATTGTATATAGACTTAAACTTAATTAAATTGCTGTAAAGTTAAGGCGCAATCTATGACACTCTTTCGAAAATCCAAGGACCGTTTGCTTTCCTATCTCGAGAAACAGGAATATCCTTGTTGCCTCATTTCCAAACAAAATACAATCCGCTACGCCAATCCATCTTTCACAAAACTTTTTCCGAGTATACCCTTTCAAACTTCCGAAGTGGTTTTGGATACACTGCTTTCCCATCCGGACTTAAAAAATATCAGGCAAAACGCCGATGCCAACCCAAAAGAGAAGTATCCTCTTTTAATACACGATACCCTTTTCGGAATAAAAATGACTGTTTTGGATCAGTCCGTACTTCTGGAATTTATTCCATACTATCCGGACCCGGATCAATTGAATCAGATCATTCGCCACTACATTCATGATGTACGGAATCCGCTGGCGACCGCCATGATGGCTTTGAGTAATCTTCAGTTTACTCTGAACAAGGCCTCTTTTAAGGATCCCTTAATCGATGAATTCCTTGATACAGCGTATCAGTCCTGTATTTCCTTAAAGAGTATCATCGAGAATTTAGGGACATTTCTACGTCAGGACAGGCAATATTTTCAACTGAAAGATCCGCTAATGGTAATTGAAAACGCAGTGAGCATAACGGGGACACCCTGCTCCACCGATTTCCAGTACGCTTTGAACGAATTCCTATTGGATGAACGATCCCTGCAAATGGCTTTCCAGATCATATTAAATCTTTTTAACGACCATTTCCCGGATAGCGAACCGTTACATATTAAATCCTTTGAATTTGATGATTATTATAACGCCATCTCTTTGTCCAACGATAAACGCACTTTCTATAAAAGGGAAGAACTGATCCTGTCCGAATTTACAAATCATGAACAATTGAACTTTAATATTGCCCGAAGCGTATTAAATATTCATGGAGTAACACTTTGTGGCTTTATTAAACCCAAAGAGGCTTTTAATCTTTCCGTTTTAATCCCGAAACAAACCGACGAGTATCATGGAAAAAATATTATTAATCGATGATCAGGAGAAATTTTGCATCCAGGTACAAAAGACACTCGCCTTGCGAGATTATCCGTTACGCTTTGCCACAGACGCCAAACAGGCTTTGGCGCTGGCCCTGAATGAGGATTGGGACGTTATTCTGTTAGATGTGGATTTGAATCATAAACTGGATGGTCTGGATATTTTAAAAAAAGTTATTCACAAAAAATCTCATCTGCCTATCATCATGATTTCCGGCGCATCCACTTTGCATACTGCCGTCAAGGCGACCCAAATCGGAGCCTATGATTTTTTAGAGAAACCCCTTAATGTGGACCTTTTATTAATTACCTTGAAGCGTGCCCTGGAAAAAAACCGGCTGTCCAAAAGCAACAAGGCCCTTTCTGAGCAGATGAGTAAACGCTTTCGTTTAATCGGCCAAAGCGCGGCCATTCACAAAATTTTAAATGAAGTCGATCAAATTGCGAAAACAGACGTAAAGGTTTTCATCTGGGGTGAAAGCGGGGTCGGAAAAGATATTTTAGCTAAAATCATTCACTATCGCAGCGAGCGGGAAGCCTATCCTCTGATAGCTATAAATTGTGCGGCCATACCTGAGTCTTTGGTGGAAAGCGAACTCTTCGGATATGAAAAAGGAGCTTTTACCGGAGCGGATGAGCACAAAAAAGGTTTGATCGCTCAGGCAGAGGGCGGTACCCTCTACTTAGATGAAATTACCGAACTGCCGAATAATTCCCAGGCCAAGCTGTTAAAATTCCTGCAGGACGGTCAATATTGTCCGTTAGGATCCGATAAATCCATCCAGTCTAATATTCGCATTATCGCTTCAACCAATAAAAATATACACGAAGAGATCAAACGAGGCCGTTTCAGGCAGGACCTTTTCTACCGGCTCAATGTGGTTAACCTGTACATCCCCCCTTTGCGGGAACGAAAAGAGGATATTCCTCTGCTTGCCGATTTTTTTCTTCATCAGGCCTGTATGGAATTTGGCAAACATATTGCAAATTTCTGCGATGATGCTATGGAATTAATCCAAAATATGAACTGGATGGGCAATGTGCGACAACTTAAATCGGCTATTGACCGTATGGTTTTATTTGCAAATAATAATTTTATCGATTACGGGACGGCCGCTACCGCCATTCAGATGGACCGAACCAATAAGGTCGTAACTTCTGAAAATTCATACAGGGATGCCTTAAGAGAATTTGAAAAATTATATTTTATGAATCTCCTGTATACACACAAGGGAGATTTGGATATGGTAGCAAAAATAGCGTCTTTGCCAAAATCTACTCTAAAAACGAAAATGGCGGAACTAAACATATCTAAACCATAGAAAATCAGGCGGTTTGTGCATATCGGTTTCGTCGAAGCAAAAGGTACTTATACGCTTTTAATTCAGCTTCATCCCGGCTTAAACCGCCGTCATATTCCATAATCGCCGCCCTTTCCTGCCAATATTCCCACTCATCCTCGGATATGAAAAAAGCAGGGTCCGGAGTATCTGCTTTAGAAGCTATTTTCGCCATAAACATACGTTATCTCCTTGTAGTGCTCTTATGTACACCTATAATATAAAAAGTGTATACTAAAGATGCAAGTCTATTTAAAAAAATGCAATAACTCCAGGCATGGAGACAAAATCAAGTTTGATAACCTTGCTCTTAATTCACTATCTTTAATAAAAAATGTAGACTTTTTGGCTCTACCGGATTTCTTATGAAGCCGTATATCAACAGAAGACTGAGAAAAGAAATTAAACAATTTTTTATTATTTCGTTCATCTTGTATTTACAAACAATCGTATCCGAAGGATACGAATATGAATAGACACAGGCGTGAAGCCTGTGGTCCAAAAGCCGCTTCATTTTTTTTATTACTGCTAAACTGTAAAAGAAATCGAAATAGGAATCTCCAGCAGATTCGTGTGAATTGGGCGAAAAATCCTAGCTGATCGGGAATTAATGTTCAATAGATAATTTTTCAATCTTTTCTTCACATATTACATTCCGTTGCCTTAAACCGTTCAGGATATACTGATAATGGTCTGTATTCTTACCAATGATTTCCAAAGGAAAGACCCCTTTCTCATTGAACCTTTGCTCAAGAATCAGATAGGCAGCCATTACAGCCGTATAACCGGTTGTCCTGGCCATAGAATGAATTCCTGTTTTACGGTCATAGCTATCAAACAGATCGTATTGAAATTTTAGGAGTGCGTCAGCCCTTTGCCCCGTAACCGTAATCCGCATTAGGGTAAGATCCTCTTCACCTTCTTTCAATTTCCAAAAGGGGAAAAGTAACTTTGCGGTCAGGTCCAAAGGAGCGATGGTATGTTCACCTACCGCAATCGTATCCTTAGCAAACAAACCCATATCCCTGAGAAATTTCATTTTTGCGGCATGTCCCGGGTAGCGAAGTGTTTTTTCTGTCATCTGATCTGCCTGAATCGTATGGATTAAGGAACGCAGGCCGTCACTGATAAAAGCCTCCAAAGTGCCCAATCCGGGAAAATCAATATATTCGACTTCGCTTAAAGCTTCCCTGGTAATAAGTCTTCCGTTGCGGACAAGCCTGGCCGGACGTGTATATTCCTCGATCACATCCACGGGAGAAAAAACCGCTTTATATTCAAAAGGCAATTGCCGGATACGAGGCAGTCCTCCCACATAGATAGTTATATCCTTGATATGATCCAACCGGATCGAAGCCTGGCCTATCAACAAATTGCTCATTCCCGGAGCGACACCGCTATCAACGATGGCCGTACTATCATGCTGTGCGGCCAGTTCCTGAAGGGCAAGAGTATTTTCCGGAGAAAAGGCAATGTCCACCACGTCTTTACCTGTCTCGATAATGGCCTTCAGCGTATTGTAGCCCATAAATCCGGGGACGGCACTCACCACTAAATCGGCATGCGCGATCAGGTTAACCAGGGTAACCGTATGGGAAAAATCCGCCTGAAAAGTTTGTATTCTTTCATCTTTGGCTACTCTGCGCAGGGCATCCTGATTCATATCGGCAACCATAACCTTAAACTGGGGATTATTGGCCAGGTCCAGGGCGATGGGGCCGCCTACCAATCCCGATCCTAATACCACGATTTGTTTCATATCTATCTCCATAATTCAGGGTTCACTTTTACGCCGGGGAACGAATCTCAATCAAATTTACTTAAGTTCTTTAAACATCTCAAACTTATCCTCTTTATTTATTAAACCGGAGAGGTTGCACGGTCAAATTAAAAAGGGATGCCGGTTGGCATCCCTTTACTATAACCTTCAGTCACAAAAATCATCTTGCCACATATTTAAGAAAAATTTACGAACAGGCGACATCCTGGAGATGGGCATCCCAACAATGCCAGTTACTATCACCGAAAAAAACCGGGTCTTTTACACGTCCCGCCTTGGTGCTTCGGTTCCATTGAATTTCAATGGTACGATTATCTTTTTTGTCCACCAGTTTAAAATAGGCGTCATAATCGGGATCATTGGTGATACCGAATTCGATATAGGATTGATAATGCTCGTCACCTTCCTGAATATTTGTATAGCGGATACTGCGGGTGCTGTCCTTTTTGTTAAACGTCCAGTCGATGCGAATAAAGGGGTTGGCACTGTCCGGTTCTTGAGCAAATTGCCACCATCCGGAACTTCCGTCCCGCTGTGTCTCCCCGCTAAACCAATTAAAATCGGTATAGACGCCCTGAAAGGATATATAAAAATCCCAGTGAAAGGTCTCTTCCGAAGTCCACTTACCGACCAATCGCGTAGTGACCGATTTACCATTAAAGCTGGCGGTATAGGACCACACCCACGAGCCGTCATCCTGCTTAACACCCTTCTGATCTACGAGATGAGCAAACTGATTCACCGGCATAGCCAGGAAAACAGTGGAGACCAGTTTCCAATAGCCAACACTCAGGGCGGCATGGGTCCAGTTATCCATTGAAAGACCCTGAGCAGAAGGAACTTTCGTAGGTCCTGAATTAAAATTACTGAAGTCCATTTCCATGGTGGATGCCGGGGGGACTTCCGGGGGTTCTTCCTTCGGTTGGGTAGAGCTCTTGCTACAACCGGTTAGCATCAGCCAGCTGACTAAAAAAAGAATACTCAAAAGCGAAAATACGGAACGCATCTTGTGCCTCCTTTTTACTTGATTGAACTTAGTTATTTTTTAATCGGCATTTCCAATAAAACGTAGACGATCCAATTTTGACCATCACGAATTTGTTTCTGTTTTTTTATAAATGTTTTAGACAAAACTTGTGGTGTTGGTCTGTTTTCATCTACCGCCTGTACTCCGCTGTGAGTATTTGCGGATTTTACGGATAATTGTTCCAGAAGGTTCCTCTGCGCCTTTAAAACGGCTTTATCCCTGGCCAGATTCGGACGTCTGGATTCTCCTTTGCCAACCGCAAAATAAAATCCCTCTTTATCCGGTAACCGACGGAACCAGTTCGGGACATTTTTTGCTATTTGCCCTTGTTCGCTCCGTAAAACCTGACTGGTATCGACTTGTAAAGAATCTATTGTAATCTTTTCCGGTTTTTTGTTTTCACAGTTTACCAGCAGTAAAAAGACTCCGAGAAAAATCAAACTATTTAATAAAAAAAATTTCATATTTTACTGTCCGCGGATAAGTTGGTCACGCTCTTCATTCCACTTTACCCAATCGGAGCGGGCATCTTTCTCTTTATCAAAGGTACTTCGTTTGAAAGCAATATTATTCATATGCTTGAAAGCGGCCAGGTCATTTTGCACCATCTCGTTGAACTGCTGTTGATCTTTTTTCAGGAACTGTTGGTATGCATCCTGATCTTTTTTCTTAAAATCATTAAACGCTTTTTCCTGTTGTTTTTTATATTCTTCGAAGTTCATAACCAGAATCAACTCCTCGCCCTTCCCTATTTTAAAAGAAGAATCGGCCAGTGTTTTACCGTCCTTCTTAAAGGGGGTCACTTCGATGGTACCCTGATAGCAGCGGTAGGTGGTTTGATTGGAGTCGGCATTCAAACGATAGACCGTCCCCCGGATGGCGCACACAGACGACGGTGTCCGCACCCTTATGTGGCTTTTGCCTTTTGGCAGAAAAAGGCTTAACCAGGCCATTCCACGTGACATATGGACCTCTTCCGTACCGGCCTGATCTTTGGTGATCTCTACGATAGAATTTTCACCGATTCGCATTACTTTTTTTGTTTGAAATGTGATTTCGCAGCGCGACTGTTTACCGGTCTTAATTTTATCATTCGCCTCGACCGGCATGTAATACCGTACTTTTTGCCAATTTGTCTCTTTCGGATGTTGAACATAATTCATACCGATCGGGAAGGATATTTTACCGATCTGCTGGGCGGATACGGTTTGAAAGGTAAACAGGATCATCATTAAAGCAATAACTTTTTTCATGACTTACGCTCCCTGCTAAGCAGTTTTTTATAATTGAATAACTTTGGGTTTTACATCTTTAAATTCAGGCATCACCATTCCCGCATCGGCATTAATATACGTCGGATCGCAAATGACAAAACGATTTCCATTAAAATGAACCGATGCTCCCGGAATACTTTCACTGAAGCGGACGGCAGTGGCCACATGACCGGGATAATCCAGAGCTACCACATCCAGTCCCAATAAATTTTTAACTAAAAAGGAAAATAAAATCGACCGATCCTCACAATCTGAACTGGGATAATAAAGGGTCTCATCGGGTATTAAAAACTTTTCTTTTCCGAATTGTTGATCATCGGTTTTGTATTGAAATGATTTTTGTACGAAGCGCAGTAAAAAATTCACCGCTTCCACTTCATTCTTTCCTTCTATATAAGGCTTAAGACCAACTGCCAGCGAATGGCGGGCTGCTTTTGAAACCGGGGCGTCAAAGAACAGAACAAGACTGGTTTGCGGATAGGACTTGAAGAAATCAACGGCATCCAGATCATATTGAACCTTAAGTGCGTATTTCTTGCCGGAAAATGAGAACCGTAAGGTCCTGTCTCTGAATTTGTCGCTGAGTATGGGCATGTAGCGTACTTTAAGGTCGATCGGAACAGAGGCCGATTTGTAATTTCCTTTATAGGTATACACTTTCCCGCTTAAATCCAGAGGCCTTTTATCAAAAGAAATGAAATAATATTTGGTTCCCTTTAAAGTAACAAATTGGTTGGCATAAATGATATCCTTCGAAGCGATCAGTAAAAAGATTTGATCGGATTTGTAGGCAATCTTTGCATTGAAACGGGACTTCACCAATAAAAACCAGCAGAGCACCAGAGCATCATTCTCTCTGTTGGGGAAAACCCTTTGGGCAAAAGAATGCACTAAATGCAGATACCCCCAGTCGTTGATCAACATCTTTTTTTGGGCCGCCCGCAGTTGTTTTAAAACAGGGCTAAGATTTTGTTTACCCAGCACTTCCCAGGCGGCACCGATTTTCTCATTGCTAATTCCCTGTTCCAGGTTGTAATCAAATCGTTTTTGAAAATCGACTGAAATGGATATATTATAATATTTAAATTGAAAAGGATGTACTTCAGGAAGCGGCTCAGGACCGGGCCCGGGTAAAGGCTGTGGCTTGGGAACCGGAATATGGGTAATCTTTCTGACCGGCTGATTTTCAGGAAGAACCGGTTTTGAGGATGGTTTTGCTACAGGCAGCCTGACCGGCTTCGGTTTTTGATCTTCTTTCAATCCTTTGGAAGTACGGAATGCCTGCCAGTCTTTTTTTAAGAAATCGGCAAACTGTTTATCCTCTTCCGAGAGATATTTTTTATAAGCCTGTTGGTCTTTTTTCAGCCACTTCTGAAAATCGTCCTGGGCCATCAGCATCGACGAGATAACAAACAATAGCAAAAAACCATATTGTATTTTAATCATTTCTTTTTTCTCCTTGTCTCTGCTTTTTCGGGCACAAAAGAATTAAACATGTTTCACAACAATTGTAAGTGATTTTGGACAACTCTGATCCATCCGTTCGGATTTATAGCAAAGAAGAAGCACTCTTTCGCACTATCAAAAAAAGGGACATGAATACCGGTTTGCAATGTCCCTTTGGCGATGGTTGAATCGGCACCTTCTATGCCTTTTGCATTATTTTAAAGAACGAGTTTAATGAAAAACCTGGGCACTATTATCTTCATCATACAGATGATTAACAGGTTTAATTCTCAGATTCGGGTCAATATCAAATACATACCATACATTGCCGTATCTTCCGCGGGGGATATCGAAACTGGCCTGTAAACGTCCGTCGGCGTAAACATCCACATGGGCATAGCTATAGGATAATTCCTGGCTGTTCGAACGATTTCGTCCGCTATAGTTATGGACAGCGTAATGATAGACTCCGCGGGCCGGTTTATAAATGGTAATGGTCTCCGGTCCGTATGAATCCTGGTCATCCACATCCAGAAAATCTTTACCGGCAATCATTTCCTTGTGTCTCCACCAGATATGGAATTGGCCATCTCCGGGTCTTGGACCGCTTAAATGCGCGTCCAGGTCTTTGGGGAAAGCTCCCCAGGTTAGTACAATCCGAAATTCTTTTACAATGGGTGAAAGAGCAAAGTTCATGGCCACGGGCAATTCGGTCAGATCCATGGTAAATTCATGTTTTGAGGATAAATAACCTTTTTTGCTGAACAGCACATCATACTGGCCGTAATCAAACTTCTGCGTAAACATACCCGCTTCATCCGTCTTGCCCAAACCGGCCGTCTCTCCCGTACGACGATCTTTCACAACGACATTCACATCGGGAAGTGGACGGCCTGTTACGGCATCGACCATGGCAACCTGATAGATACGTTGTTGCTGAAACATTTCGGTAAAGTCAAAAAACTGGCCATCCACAATGGCGCCGGCCCGAAACACCAAACCCGGAGCCCCGGGAGGGATGGATACCTGGTAGGTTTGTTTATTGATATTATCTTCGACCCAAACCACTACTTTGGCATTGGAAAGGGTAAGATAATCTTCCTTGGTTGCAAAATCCTCGTCCATTACGGAATTTACGACCCAGATATTGAATAACTTGCCCCGGGAATTATCAATAATAAATTCCTCTGATCCGCCGGAGAAGGTTCGGTTCACCTGCACGTTTCCATCGGTGGAAGGTTTGGTTAAATTCCCCCTGACCGCCTCCACCTTGCCATTGTGGTAATATTGCAGAATAGCTTCTGCATCACCCGTCATAGCCATTTCATCCCATTTGACAGTCACTTTAAAATCGTAAGCATATAAAGGAAGTATGATCAAAATTAGCAAAAGTATAATTCGCTTCATTGATATGTCCTTCGTATAAATTGTTATTTTATGAAAGGAGAGCTAACCCCATTTCTGGGGATTCGGACTAATACATAATACAATTTATTTTCTCTATCGGGATAGCGCTCCAAAATCTGTATATTATGTAAAAGATACCTTACTTTAAAGAAGGATATTTGTTCCATCCCTTCATCCTGGTCTTGCGATGGGTATCTTCCGCTGGTGATGTTGATTTTATGAATTTCTATGGCAATCCCATTTAAAATCGCAAAAATCCCCTGCTCTTCGGCGGTTTTCCAGCCGTCGTTCTCCCGGCCAAGAGCGGTATACATTCCGACTCCGTAATAATAGCGAGTATCCTGGAAGAATGTTTTACTCAGCCAGAGCGGTTTTT
>Ga0256841_1000849_pt1 | contig 28920 bp, 30 predicted proteins | sample 356308metaG_FD_185971 | JGI IMG/M metagenome (GOLD analysis project Ga0256841, IMG submission 185971) | Hydrothermal vent microbial communities from Mid Atlantic Ridge, Atlantic Ocean - 356-308 | ecosystem: Environmental > Aquatic > Marine > Hydrothermal vents | place: Atlantic Ocean: Mid...
ATTTGCAGGCATAATATACACTGCGGGTAGTGGTGGTGAAGAGGTAACCGTACCATCCGAAGCTGGAACACAAGTGGCTGCGGTTTTTTCAAATTTGGTTATCAGCAGTGCTACCGCACCTTTACCACAACAAACCTTTTCTTTTGAAAACTCAATTGTCTTCGATGATTCCACAAAATTGGAATCCGCTGTTATTAAAGAAGGTTCGGTTAGAATAGTAGTTAATAATAATATCGGGGTTGATTTAACTGCGGATGTATCGATTGCAAATTTATTCGATTTAAATAATAATCCTTACCATCTGAATGTTAATTTAGCCAAATATGAACAGAATAAAGTAATTGAAATTCCTTCGTTGGCAGGCTGGCGGATTGGTGCGGAAGGTTCACAATTAACAAATGAATTTCAATATGCGGTGAACGTTTCTACGGTTGCTACGGACGAACCCGTAACTGTTTCCAAAAACGATAGCATTTCGTTCAATTTTGAGTTCGGGCGTTTGGAATTCGAATCAGTTAAAGGGCAATTGAAACCTACTTTATTTGCATTGCAACCAAGTCAATTTGAATTCGATCTCGGAGATTTCAAAAACAGCTTCCTTTTTTCCGAAATTAATTTCGATAAAGCCGAACTTTCGATGCAGCTAAACACATCAGCGAATTTGGAAGTACAAGTTGATGGCAACATTTCATCATCAAACGGAACCCAAACGAACAGCGTGGCGTTGGAAAATGTATTAATTCCTTCAAGTGAACCCGTGTTATTGGATTTGGCTCCGTTGTTGAATGGATTTTCAAGTCAGCTGCCCAATGTTTTTACCGTTAGCGGATCCGCATTGGTAAACCCAAATTATAAAATAGGTAGTGTAAGTGTTTACGATTCCGTTTACGGCAACGTGAGCTTTGAAATTCCTCTGAATGTAGGAATAAAAGGTGGTAAGTTCGTTGATACCGTTGAGGTTAATCTCGGCGATATTTCGGATGAGGATATAGACAAGATCAATTACGGTAAAGTTTATATTACGTTGACTAATGAAATTCCCGTTTCGCTTTCATTTACGGGCAAAGTTGTTGACGACGGTTATAATCAAGTACTGAAACTTCCACCGTTATATAATTCAATTACGCAAATTTCGGTTCCGGCACCCGAGGTTAATAATTCGGGCGATGTTATTAATGCCGGTACAATCACCGAGGAAATTGAACTTAAAGGCGAAGATATGAAGAAGTTTCTTCACAATCCGTTTATAATTGTCAATTTCGATTTTGAAACGCCCGGTGAAAATGCGCAACCTGTGAAATTTAATATTGCCGAAAAAATCTCATTTTCAATTAAAGCGGAAGCCGGTTATAAAGTAGATTTATAAGTTTGGAGTAATCAATGAAAATTCTGAAAACCATTGTATTTATAGTATTGTTTCACGGTTTGGTTTTTCCCCAAAGTATGGGTTCTTATTTTTCCACAGATGCAAGAACAGCCGCATTGGCAAAAGCCCATACGGTTTCGTCCCGTGGAATTTACAGCATGTGGATAAATCCGGCGAATCTTTCTTACCCCGGTGAATATTCCGTAGAGTTCACTACGGTGTTCCCCGTGCCAAGTTTCAACTTTGCCGTTGGAAACGATTTTCTTTCACTTAACGACTATAACTATTTTTTTACCGGTGAGAAAAATCAACTAGGTCAAGTTGTAGGCAAATATCTTAATTCGGCAGAGAAGGAAAAATTCAAATCTTTGTTTGAACAAGGCACTGGTCTGGCTTCGAATTTTTCAACTACTTTGTTTGCATTATCGGTTAACGCCGGTCAGGATTTGGGGGCAATAGGATTTTCGGTGAGCGAAATAGCAGGTCTGCATGCAAATTTACCGTTAGACTTAATAGATCTCGGTTTGTACGGAAATGCTATTAATAAAGTTTACGACCTTTCCCAAGCTGATTTACGGATGTGGTACTTGCGCGAGTATTCATTCAGTTATTCACACGATTTTACCAAATACTTCAGCGATTTTATGAAATTTTTCAGCTTCGGGTTTTCGGTAAAATTGGTTCACGGTTTCGCTTATGCGGGTTTGAGCAGAAATTTCACTAAAGTAAAAACATACGAAGATCATTCGATTGAAGTAATGAGCGATAACGTTTTCAACATGGCGCTTTCACCCAGTTTCGGTTTACAATATGCGTTCGATTCTCTTTCAACTAAGGAATCGAATATCGGATTTTTTAACACTCCGGCCGGTAAAGGTTTTGGTTTGGATTTGGGTATTTCGTTCAAACCCGATGAAGCTTGGTCGTTTGGACTCTCGGTTACAAATATCGGAAAAATAAAATGGGACAGGGAAACGGCTGAATACAGAGCGAGCGGTTCGTATGTTCTAAACGATATTACGGAAGAAGGATTGGGCGATTCACTTGCAAATGCTTTCCAAGGAAAGGGAAGATATATTTACGATGGTTTTTATACCGGTTTGCCAACCGCAGTTCACTTCGGAATGGGATTGCAATTGGATAAATATTTGAACGGGAATTTTCCCGGCACGATGTTGATATTAGCCGATTATCATCAAGGATTTAACAATCTGCCCGGCAATTCCGTAAAACCGGTGGTTTCGTTGGCGGTTGAATGGGCACCGGTTTCCTGGTTTCCTGTCCGTACCGGAGTTTTATTTGGCGGAAGAGACTTTTTCAAATGGGGCGCCGGATTCGGGTTGAATGCGGGCTTGTTCGAATTTAATTTGGCTGTTACCGATTTTCAATCGGTTGTTGCTCCTAATTCTGCAAAAAGATTGGGAGTTGCAATGAGCTCACGCTGGAGATTTTAATTATTTTTCCACACGGAATAAATTTACAATTCCCGCAATGAAAAATACAATATTGGCGCTCCATGCGGTGATAAACGGATCGAGCAAACCGTTCTTTCCGAAAGCTTGACTTAATTTCATAAAAACCAAATACACAAAAGTAAGCAATATACTTATACCGAATTGAATTGCCAAACTGCCGCTTCTTTTGTTTGCTGAAATGGTAACCCCGAACAAAACAACAATGAAACTTGCAAATGCAAAAGCCAGCCGGGAATTGTATTCGATGTATATTCTTGTTGGATCAGTTCCCGTTTTATATAATTCGTTTGCATATTCTTCAAGTTCCGTTAAAGTCATCTCTTCCGGCTTACGTTGCTTTTTTATTATTTGTTCGGGTGTGAAGTTTAAGTAACCGATTGCAAGGGAATCGAATTTTTGCACCATTACTTTCGAATCGGTGAAATCACGTCTGATTCCTTTATATAGAACCCAACTTGAATTTGCAGAATCGTAACGCATCCGTTTGGCATCGATGCGGTAAAGCATTCTAACAAGATTTTGTTCATCGAACTCTTGAATACTTACACGGTTTGCTTTTTGATTTATTATGTCGTAATAAGATATTGTAACTATACGGCTTGGACTGTCCTGAAAAAAAATATTACTGCCGGAGCGCACGAAGCCCTTTTTCATATAAGAACGTTCAATATCGACTTTATGTTTATTTGCTTGCGGTACCACGAAACCCCCGAAGTAAATTGCAAACAGACTGATTAGGAATGAAGTAACCAAGAAAGGAACGACGAAACGGTACAAACTTACACCGCTGGCTTTTATTGCGGTAAGTTCGTTTAAGTTCGACATTTTACCCGCAGTGAAAAGGCCGGCTAACAAAACACTTACGGGCAACATCAATCTTAATATTTCGGGGATAAAATTAATATAGTATTGTAAAACAATGTTTAACGGTACACTCTGATCGATAAAATCATCCAGATTTTCCATTAAGTCGATTATAATGAAGATAAAAAGAAAAGTCAGCAAACCGAAAACGATAATTTGTAAAAATTGTTTAACGATATATCTATCGAGAATTTTCAGAATTAAACCTCCATTGTTTCGGAATTAATTTTCTGAAAACATCCAAGTTGAGAGTAATTCTTTCCCGTGCCGTTTTAATTAACAAAATCAAACCCAAAATGCCGAGAACGATATTTGCGCTCCAGATTCCCCAAAACGGGGAAAGAATACCGCGGTCGGCTAATTTTTCACCGCCAATTAAAAACGCCCAATATATAAGAAAGAAAATCAAACTGATGGCAGCTGCAACCCCGGCTCCGCTTTTGCGCGTCATGGTGCCGAGTGGCACACCTATCAAAATAAAAACTATACAAGCAAAAGGAATTGCATATTTTTTATGAATCTCAACCCAATACGAGCTGATTCTGTTTTTTTTAGTCTTAATTCTCCGCAGAATTGAATTTACCGTGTTCTGGGAAGATTTGACAATATCCTGAGCCCGGAGATAAGCCAATTTCAGATTAAGTTTGGCCGATTTTTTGGATTTGACCGCAGAAAGATAACCGGTATGTACCGGTGTAAGGATTCTGAAATTCATTTCCTTATACATTTTATTGACTTCGCGGTTTAAGCTATCGATGATAACGCGCATAGCTTGCGCGCTTAATTCACGGTCGCTTCTTTGTTTGTCAAATGTAGTTTCCCTGAAAACAAATTGTGAAGCATCGAGCGCCATTTTATGCCGGGAAAAAACAACCTTTCTGTATTTTTTCTCTTCAGTTCTGTCGGATGTATGAATTTCCCCGTTGAATAAATCCAAAATCATTTTCTTTTGATCTTTGGAAAGATAAATCTTGCCTTCTTTTGCCGTGATAACAGTCAATTCCGGAGGTTTCGATTGATCGTAAATAACAAGATTTTTCAACAAATTTGTTTTGGAATCAATATCCCGAGCAAGAATTGAATAATGCCGGATCTCTTGCGAAAACACACCCGGAACCAAAGCAAGCATTGGCTTTTGGCGGGATATATCTTCGAGCAGAATTCTTAGCTCGTGGTTGGCATCTGGGTAAACTTTGTTATTGAATTGAACTAATAACGAAGCAATAACTATGCTAAAGAACAAAGGCGGCATCATCATTTTATACAAACTTATTCCACTGGCTTTTAAAATTGCAACTTCATTATTCTGCGCCATTGTGCCGAACGCCATTAAAGTGGCTACCAATACCGCCATCGGTACTGCTAAAACGAACATCCAAGATAAACTGTAAATTATCAGTTTGGAAATTACGTAAAAGCTTAAACCTTTACCTATTAATCTGTCGGCAATTTTCATGAAATACTGAAGCAAGAAAACCGACATCAATGTGAACAATGAAAACAAAAACGGCACCAACAAATTTTTCAGTATGTACCTGAAAAGAATCATATAATATTTATAAATTTAATATTAAACCGTGTTCGGCGAAAATTAATTTACTTTCCAAGAGATATTTCTGTTAAAATTTAATTTTATTACTTAAATTTGATGATAATATTATTCATTTACAAAATTTTTATAATCTATCCGTAACGTAATATTAAACGTTCCGGATTTTTTTACGGAGGAACCGAAATGAAACAAGTTATCAATTATATTGAAGAAAACCAAAACCGTTACATTGAAGAGCTGAAAGATTATTTGCGAATTCCCAGCATTAGTACGTTACCTTCGCACAAAAAAGATATGAAGACATGCGCAAATTTTGTAGCTAAAAAATTAAAAGAAGCGGGAATGAAAAACGTGAAGCTATTTCCGACCAAAGGCAATCCGCTTGTTTACGGAGAGTGGCTTGGCGCACCGGGAAAACCGACGGTTTTGATTTACGGACATTACGATGTTCAGCCGGTCGACCCGTTGGACGAATGGGAATCTGATCCCTTCGAGCCGGTAATAAAAGACGGAAAAATTTGGGCACGCGGAGCCGATGATAACAAAGGTCAGAATTTCGTTCATATTAAAAGTGTTGAAGCTTTTATGAAAACCGTAGGAAAACTTCCCGTAAACGTTAAATTTTTGATTGAAGGCGAAGAGGAAGTTGGCGGTGAAAGCATCGAAATATTTTTGAAGCAAAATAAAAAATTATTGAAATGCGATGCCGTTCTTATCTCGGATACCAGTTTGTATGCTCCGGGGATTCCTACAATTAATTACGGTTTGAGAGGCTTAAGTTATATGGAAGTTGAAATTACCGGACCCAACAGAGATTTGCATTCCGGTAGCTTCGGCGGCGCGGTTGCCAATCCCATTAACGAATTGGCGAAACTGATTGCCAAATTGCATAACAAAGACGGCAAAATAACGATTCCCGGTTTTTATAAAAATGTGAAAAGATTAACAAAAAAAGAGAAAGAAAATATTAAAAAGTTGAGGTTTTCCGAAAAAAAATTCGCAAAAGAATTAGGCGTAAAAGAACTGCAAGGCGAGAAAGGATATTCGACGCTCGAAAGACTTTGGGCAAGACCCACTTTGGATTGCAACGGCATAGTGGGCGGATTTACCGGCGAAGGTGCAAAAACCGTACTGCCTTCAAAAGCATCGGCTAAAATTAGTATGCGCTTGGTTCCGGATCAAGACCCGAAAGAGATTGCGCGGGCATTCACCAAATATGTGAAGTCCCTTGTTCCCAAAAGTGTTAAAATTAATGTTACCGATATGCACGGAGCTTATCCCGTTGTTATTCCTTTGAACGATCCTGCAATAATTGCTGCGGCAAAAGCCACTTCGAAAGCATTCGGAAAGAAAACCGTGTTTACCCGGGAAGGCGGCTCGATTCCAATTGTAGTCGAATTCGCTCAGCAACTTAACGCTCCCGTTGTTTTAATGGGACTCGGTCTGGATTCGGATAATATCCATTCTCCAAACGAACATTTCAGTTTGGATACGTTCCGGCTTGGAATTATAAGCTCGGTTTACTTTTTCGAAGAATTTTCGAAAGTCAAGAAGAAGTAATTTTTATCACAAAGCGGAATGATGAATATTGGAAAAAAAAGTGGAAAATAAATTAATAAACGAATTTCTCAAAGAGAGATTTCCCGCTGCGGAAATTAATGACCGGGGCGGAATTTCAGTGTACTCTTCCGTTGAAAAAGAATATTACACTCTGAAAAACGGAGTTGGAATTAAAAACTCTTCCGGTAAATTGTTTTTAAAACTCAGTGGTAAAGATGTACTCGATTTTATTCACAGAATTTCTACTAATAATATTAATAGTTTGAATGTAAACGAAAAAATCGAAACCCTTTTTACAAATGATAAAGGAAGAATAATAGACAAAGCAACGATGATGAGATTCGACTATAATTTTATGTTGGTCGGAAGTCCGGATGAAAATGCAAGGTTGTACAGATGGATTGACCGTTATATAATAAGCGAAGATATTAATATCGGGCACGAAGATGATAACTTCCTGTTTGAAGTTTGCGGACCCCAAGCAGAATCATATTTAACGCTTATATGCGGTAAGTTCATTGACGCATTGGATAATAAACGTATTGTAAATGTAAACATTGAAGGTTTGATATTTAAAATTATAAAAAATGAATTTCCCAATGGACTGACAAATTATTGGTTATTCGGCGAAGCATCCGTTGGGGTTAAACTCATTGAGTATCTTCTGAATCACGTTAGTGTTTTCGAAGTGCAAATGGTCGGAGAAAAAGCTCATGATATATTCAGAATTGAAAACGGAATACCTGTATTTCCGAATGAATTGAACGATAATTATAATCCGAATGAGCTTAATCTGATGCATCTCGTCGACTTTAACAAAGGCTGTTTTATCGGTCAAGAAGTAATCATGCGTTTGGACTCGTATGACAAAGTTCAACGTGAATTGGTTGGCGTAATATTCGAAAGCGAACCTGTAAACGGGGAGTTCGATGTAACAAATTCCGGGGAGATAATCGGGGAAATTACAAGTACTGCTTACTCCCACAAGCTTAAGAAAAATATAGGTTTAGCATTGATAAGGAAAAAATATGCGATTAGCGGTGAAAAATATTTGGCTAAAAATGATAAAGAAAGAATAGGGATTAAAATAACCGGGTTACCGTTTTCAAAATGAAAATCTATACCAAAACCGGCGATAAAGGAAAAACATCACTCTTCGGAGGGGAAAGAGTAGGGAAAAACTCGGTTCGATTGGAAGCATACGGAACGGTTGACGAGTTAAATTCCGTTTTAGGAATTGCCGTGGCAAACGGATTAAGTGATAAAGTGAAGAAAATAATTTCGGTTCTGCAGAATCAATTGTTCATACTCGGTTCCGATCTTGCCACGCCGCTTGAAAGTGAAACAAAAATAAAAATTAATGTTCCCAGAACAACAGCTGAAATGGTCGAAAAACTGGAAAATTGGATTGATGACCTAGATGCGGAATTACCGGGACTTAAAGTTTTTGTTCTTCCCGGTGGAGCAGAAGGTGCTGCATATCTGCACTTTGCCCGTACCGTGTGCAGAAGAGCCGAAAGGATTACTGTGGAACTTTCCGGACGGGAACAGATAAATGAATTTGTTGTTAAATATCTGAACAGATTATCCGATTTATTGTTTGTTCTTGCACGTTATGAAAATTTTGTAAATGATATTCCCGACGTAAAGTGGGAAAACAAGTAATTTTTCTTTATTTTTCCCTCCCTAAATTTTTGGGGGTGAAATTGGTTTCGACGGGGATATTTGTTCTTTGAACTGCGTACCGTGTTTCCGAAGACACGTTAAACGTCGGAAAATCGTCTAAATGGCGACTATAACTACGCAATGGCTGCTTAATTAACTAAGCAGCCCGTTCACCGGGTCCCCGCATACCGGGAACCGGATGAACGCCGTTCAGGTATGCTAGCCGAATCGAGCTCCCGGGTAGAGGAGGCGAAATTTTTACCGGGATAGTTTGGTTAAACCCTGTCTGTTGGGGCTAACCAAGCGAAACTTAAAAAACAGACTACGTGCGTAGATGTTCACTGAAGGGTATCCTCGGACGCGGGTTCGACTCCCGCCACCTCCACCATTGAATTTGTTTCAAACCTCTTCTTCATCAAAATTAAACCGGCTGCTTACCTGTAAATTAGATTATGTTATATATAAACTATTTAATATTAATTAATCATATATCAAAATCTTGTAAAAAATTATTTTGCCTTTTACTAAAAAAATATTAAATTAACTCATTAATTTACTCGTTTCTGTCCGGGTTAGGGTTAAACTATATTCTTCAATCTTGTGGAAGTAAAGTAAAAAATCTTTCTTTCGAAGATTAGTATATACTTTATCATTTTCTTTGAAATTAATGATAACTGGCGATACAAATACAACAATTATAATAGTAGTAGCCGCGGGAATATTTGTTCTCTTTATTTTCATAAGAATGGTTCTCTCCGGTCAATCAAAGTCTGTGCCTACTCCCAAAACACGCTTGGAAGAATTAACGATAGCAATCCAACTTAATCCCGAAGATGATTTGGCGTATTTTGAAAGAGGAAAATACTATATGAAAATCGGGAAGAACAAACTTGCAATTTCGGATTTTAGAAAAGCCAGGAAATTGGGAAATACGGATGCCGAAAGGTATTTGGAAAATCTGGATCCGGCCTATGGTAACAAGCAAGTGGTTGAAACCGTAATAAATGAATTGAAAACCGAGGATGAAGAAGTCAAAAAGTACAGGGAACAACTTGAAGATTACAATAAAGCCATCAACAGTAATCCGCAAAATGCAATTGCTTATGTTATGAGAGGTGTGTTGAAAGAAACCCATCGGGATTATTCCGGTGCAATGGATGATTTTATTAAAGCCATAGAAATCAAACCGGAATATGCCGAAGCATATCTCCATCTTGCAAAATTGAAAATAAAAAGAAACGAAATACCGGAAGCATGTCTTCACTTAAAAAAGGCAAAAGAATTGGATTGCACCAGAGCCGATTCGTTAATTGAAAAGTATTGTAATAACAGCAAAAACCCATCTTAATGTTTCAACCGAATTTTATCTCGAATTTTATTGCATAGAAAGGTGAATTAAAGTAAATTTCAATTCGCTATGAAATTAATTTCTTTTACAAAAATGGTTGCTTCGGGTAACGACTTTGTGGTTATTGATGAGGAAAAAAACAACAAACTTCAGCTATCTAAGGAAAGGATAAAAGCGATTTGTAACAGAAAATACGGCGTGGGTGCCGACGGCTTGATGTTCATTAAAAATACTCATACCGGTCAGCCTGTGGTAAAATTTTATAATGCCGATGGCAGTTCCGGAGCACTGTGCGGTAACGGCTCGCGCTGTATAGTGAATTACATTGCCGGAGTGACAGGTGAAAAAGACAAATCTATTAATTTTGTTTTCAATGATAAAAATTATACCGGTTTTATTAACAGCGACGGACAACCCCTTTTTTATCTGCATGAACCGGTTAAAATAATTGTAAATAAAAAAATAAAGTTTAAAGATAAAATAATCTCGGGTGATTTTATTGACGTAAACGCCCCCCATTTTATAATTAATATTGATGAAACAACCGGTTTATGGGAAGAAAACCCTGAGTTGAATTCACTTGATATTTTTAAAATCGGTAAACAAATAAGATATGCCGGTGAATTTCAACCTGAAGGTACAAACGTAAATTTTATCCGGATTGAAAATAACAATATCTCAATCCGTACTTACGAAAGAGGTGTGGAAGACGAGACCCTTTCATGTGGAACAGGTTCAGTTTCCGCCGCAATTTCGGCATTTTTACATGGCAAAGTTAAACCACCTGTCGAAATTATGACAAAAAGCGGAGAAAAATTGCTGGTAAATTTTAATTACGTTAATAAAAAATTTAATAAATTAACATTAACCGGAAGCGCAAAAGAAGTTTTTTCCGGAAAATTTATTCTAAATTAAAGAGGAGTTAGATGAGTAAAGTTATTTTTACAATTCGCTATGATATTTTCCCCGATAAAAGAGATGATTATTTGAAAGTAATTAAAGAACTGAAGAGCTTAATAAAGGGCGACGGGCTTGAAAGTTATTCGGTTTTTGAAGTAAAAGGAAAACCGAATTGCTTTGAAGAAATGTATATGTATCAATCGAAAGAAGCATGGGAAAATGCAGATGAGATGGAAGATGAAAGAATTGATATTCTAATGACTAAAATATCCGACATGATTAAAGACAAATCGACTCACTACACAACTTTGTTTGAAGTCGAGAGTTAAAAATTCTTTAAGCAAAAGAAGTTAAAATTATGTATGAATACAGCGGCGCCATCCATATACATTCAAAGTTTTCGGACGGCTCCGGAAGCGTAAAAGATATTGCCAAAGCCGCTAACGAAGTCGGGTTGGACTTCATCATATTAACCGACCACAATACTTTAAGAGCCCTGCGGGAAGGATACGAGGGATGGCACGGCAGCACCCTGCTGCTTGTAGGTGTGGAAATTAACGACAGAAAAAATCAAAATCATTACCTTGCATTCGGAATCAATGAAACCCCCTCAACTCGCCAATCCGCAAAAGAATATGTTAAAATTGTTAAAGATGCGGGCGGAATCGGTTTTTTGGCACATCCGCACGAAAAAAGAAAATCGATGAAAGAGCATCCTCCGTATCCGTGGACGGAGTGGAATATCGACGGTTTCACAGGTATCGAAATATGGAATCATATGTCGGAATGGATGGAAGGCTTAAACGAAAAAAACAAATACAATTATTTCGTTCACCCGTTAAGTTCCATAAAAGCCCCGCCGCCGGAAACATTAAAAGTATGGGATAAACTCAATCAAAAACGGCGTGTGGTTGGAATTGGCGGTGTTGATGCACATGCGCACAAAGTTAACCTTCTCGGTTTTTTCGAAGTGGAGGTGTTTCCCTACAAAGTACTATTTAAATCCATCCGTACATATATATTAACGGATAAGAAAATTCATAAGTCGAAATCGGCGGAAGGAATAAAAAACGCAAAGCATGCGGTTTACGAATCATTAAAAAACGGTAGATGTTTTGTTGCAAATTATTACCGGGGTGATGCTTCGGGTTTCCGTTTTTTTGCCGAAGTTGGCAATAAAATATTTCAAATGGGCGATGAATTCAATTTGAACGGCAAAGCCAAATTAAGGGTTATTCTGCCTAACGTTAGCGGTACGGTAAAGTTGATACGGAATGGAAAAGTAATTGATACAGTTGATACTAACGAAGCGGATTTTATCGTAAAGAAAAGCGGAGCGTACCGCGTGGAAGTTTATGCCGGTGAACATGCTTGGATATTCTCCAATCATATTAGGATTGTAAGTTAAATATTTATTATCTTTCAAAAATAAATTTGATATTCTAAAAAGAAACACGAGATTTTAAAATGATTGCCAAAAAAAGAAAGATTACAAAAAAGCAAATTAAAGAAGACAAACTGGTAACAACTTACTATAAAACCGTCGAACTGTTCAATGAATACAAACAACAGATATTAATTGGTGTTGCTGCCCTTGCAATTATTCTGTTCGGTATTTTTTGGTATGTAAGCAGTAACAAAGAAAAAAACAGGGAAGCCACAATAGCAATATCGAAAGTGTTGCCTTTATATAATTCAGGTTCGTATCAAGAAGCAATTGACGGAAAACCCGGTACGGATATAATCGGGTTAAAGCAAATAGTTGAAGATTACGGCGGTACCGAACAAGGTAATTATGCGAAAATTTATTTGGCAAACAGTTATTATTATTTGGGAAAATACGATGAAGCCCTAAAATATTATGAAGATTACTCGGGCGATAATGAAATATTCAAAGCAACCGCATATGCCGGAATTGCCGCTTGCTACGAAGCAATGGGTAAACATGAAGATGCGGCGGAATATTTTGAAAAAGCGGCAAATGTTTCCCAATTTAACGCACACAACCCCGAGTATATTTTAAACGCTGCAATCAATTATTTGGAATCGAACGAGAAAGACAAAGCAAAGGAATTATTTCAGGTAATTAGAAAGAAATATAAAAAATCGTTTATCGTTAGAGAAGCGGAAAGATATTTATCGATTTTAGCATAAATTTAAATAATTTAGGGAGGAAGAATATGCGAAAAAGTATATTGTTTGTTTTGGTGTTTTTTCTTACCGCAAGTTTAGCTATTTCGCAGGTAAGATTGTCAACTGCATATAATGTGCCGGCAAGAGACGAAGACTCTGTTCTATCGGGATTAAACAGTATACGCGGAGTTTATTACCATCCCGATCCATTCGGTACCGGGCAATCGGCAATTGTTGCTACCAATTATAATGAAGACGGATTAGTTCATCTTTTCGTTAATGTTGGAAATGATTCGTTGGAATTGGTATGGACTTCACCCAAAGTAGATCAAAACGGAGGCGGTTCAACACCAAGATACCCGCTTATGGGTGATTTGGATAACGACGGTTTGATCGAAATTATGTATTACAGTAACCGTAACGGAATTTATATATACGAATGGGACGGGCAAGCTGGTTCCTATAATTTCGGAGATCATTATGCTCAATTGATTGGAGACGCCGTATTCGAAGGTACCCCGGGTAAAAATGAATATATGGAAGTTCTGGATATCGACGGAGACGGGCAAAATGAACTAATTACTTGTCACGATGCAGGCTCCGGTAGCAATGATGACGGCTTTTACATTATTAGTGCCGATGGAAATTGGGTTACAGGTAATCCGGGTTTCTCCGGTTTCATTGTTGAAAAAGAAATTTTGAGAAGAGACTATCCACAATACGGATTCAGTGGTGGAACACCCTACGGAATGTTTTCCGCACAGTTCGATGGTGACGGTAACAAAGAAATTTTATTACATAACTGGAATAATAAAAATGTTTCACCTATGGTAGTGCCAGCTGCAGATACTTATGAATTGGCAGATACTACTAATGGTAATCAAAATTTGATGCTTTTCGACTTTGATCAAGTTGCCCTTTTCGGCGCAATTGCTACTGATATCGACAATGACGGTAGAGAAGAAGTATATATGCCGACCTACAGCACAGGTTATATCATTCATATGATTCATTACGAAACTGGGGATAATGTTCGTGAAATTACACCGGATAACGTCTTTAATCTTGAGTTAATCAACGGTGCCGACACTTTGGTAAAAGGCGCATCTTTCGGTTACGGTTACGGTGATATTGATGCAGATGGAAAACCGAATTTATATTTCAGCAGTTCTTACCCGAGCAATGTAGTAACTGCGGAATTTCAAGGTGGCGACAAAACGGATCCTGCCAATTGGGAAATAAGCGTACTTTATCCAGGGGATTCGACAATTTACTCTTCAATGACAATTACCGATTCTGCCGGTGTTGTCGATACCGCCTTTACCATCGACCATTCTTTTGCATCAAAAATTTGGGCTAGAAATACCGACTTTGATAAAGACGGTTTTGAAGATTTGATTCTTCCTTATCAAAAAGTTCCGGATAGTGTGGAAGTTATTACAAAAACATGGAACGGTGCTTCTTATGACTTGGATACTTCGTATGTGAGAAACCCGAAGATTTGGGGACTAAGAGTAATCGAAGCTACCACGCCGACCGGAATTGAAGAAAAAGACTTAACCGTTATTGTTCCCGATGATTATAAACTCGAGCAGAACTATCCGAACCCGTTTAATCCGGCTACAACAATAACTTTCACTCTTCCGCTCGATAAAGAAATTTCCCTTACCGTTTACGACGTTTTGGGCAGGGAAGTTAAAACTTTGATAAACAACAAAGAAATGAAGGCTGGAACACACAAAGTTGAGTGGGACGGAACGGATAATTTCGGAAATAAAGTTGCCAGCGGTAATTATCTTTACACGCTCAAATTTGGTAACTTCAGCAAAACAATGAAAATGACTTTATTGAAATAAACTTTACCGGAAGGAAGCCCTCCGGGCTTCCTTCTTATTAATAAGCAATCGTATTATTTTCAAAACTAGAAACAAGGGAAAAATGGCAGACACATCCGATTTCAGAAACGGGCTGATTATAAAATTCAAAGGCGATTTGTATTCCATCGTGGAATTTCAACATGTAAAACCCGGCAAGGGAGGAGCTTTTGTAAGAACAACTCTGAAAAACCTCCGGACCGGAAGAGTGCTCGATAATACTTTCCGGGCAGGTGAAAAAGTTGAAACCGTGCGTGTTGAAAGGAGAAAATACCAATACCTTTACCGCGATGGTGAGAGCCTGGTTGTTATGGATAACGAAACTTACGAACAAATTAACATTCCCGTTGAATTGTTTGACGGTGGTGAAAAATATTTAAAAGAAGGTGAAGAAGTTGAAATTTTAGTTGACGATAACGAACAAATTGTTACCGTCGAAATTCCGATTACAGTGCAGTTGAAGGTTATCGAAACCGAACCGGGCTTCAAAGGCAATACGGCAACAAATGCAATGAAACCCGCAAAACTTGAAACCGGCACAACCGTACAAGTGCCGCTTTTTATAAATGAAGGGGATATTTTGAAAATAGATACCAGAAAAGGTGAATATTTAGAAAGAGTAAAAGGGTAAAAAATGGATTTAAATTTATTAAGAAGACTTATTAAGCTTGTGGAGAAAAGTGAAATAACCGAATTCACGGTTCAAGAGGGGGATTTAAAAGTTAAAATTTCCAAGAACGGTAGCGGATCCGTGGTTAACTTCACTCCACCGGCAAACGCTGTACCGCAAAATGTTCCGGTAGCCCAAACCGCTCCGCAAGCTCAAGAAAGTTCTGTTACCGAAGAAAAAACGGAACCAAAAGCCGAAAACTTACACGAAGTGCGGTCTCCTATTGTTGGTACGTTTTACCGTGCGCCCGCACCCGATGCCGATCCTTATGTTCAAGTGGGCGATCACGTTACCGAGGGCACAGTGCTTTGTATTGTTGAAGCAATGAAACTTATGAACGAAATTGAATCTGATGTGAGTGGTAAAATTGTTAAGATTCTTGTTGAAAACGCTACTCCGGTTGAGTATAATCAACCGCTCTTCCTTATTGAAAAAGATTAGATTCAATTTTAAATTTACGAGGTTACATTGTTTAATAAAATTCTTATTGCCAACAGAGGTGAAATTGCGCTTAGAATTATACGAACCTGTAAGGAATTAGGAATAAGTACCGTAGCCGTATTTTCCGAAGCTGATAAAGATTCTTTACATGTGTTGTTTGCCGACGAAGCGGTTTGTATCGGACCTGCCAGCAGTCAAGAAAGTTACCTTAAAATTCCGTCTTTAATGGCAGCCGCCGAAGTTACCGGTGCCGATGCAATTCATCCCGGATACGGATTCTTAGCCGAAAATGCCGAGTTTTCGGAAATTTGTGCCGACTCCGGAATTAAGTTTATCGGTCCCGGTCCAGATATGATTAGCAAAATGGGTGACAAAGCCTTTGCGAAAGAAACCATGAAAAAAGTAGGTGTTCCTGTTGTTCCCGGAAGCGACGGCGCTGTTAAAAATGTTGCTGATGCCAAAAAGATTGCCGCTGAAATCGGTTATCCCGTTATGCTTAAAGCGTCTGCCGGCGGCGGCGGTAAAGGAATGAGAATTGTCACTAGCGAAAGCGAAATTGAAAATGCATTTCAAACTGCAAGCAACGAAGCCCTTTCGGCATTTAACAACGGCGAATTGTATATTGAAAAATTTATTGAAAAACCACATCATGTAGAAATTCAAATTATTGGCGATCAACACGGGAACGTAGTCCAATACGGTGAAAGGGATTGCACCATTCAACGGAGGCATCAAAAACTTATAGAAGAATCACCTTCGCCGATAATCTCGGAAGAGACCAGAAGGAAAATGGCCGAGGCGGCGGTACTCGGTGCAAAAAGCGTAAATTACGAAGGTGCCGGAACGGTTGAGTTTATTGTGGATAAAGACCAGAATTTTTACTTTATCGAAATGAACACAAGGATTCAAGTGGAACATCCCGTAACGGAAATGGTTAACGAAGTCGATTTGATTAAAGAACAAATCCGGGTTGCAGCCGGTGAAAAAATTTCCGCCCCGCATCGTGCGGCTTACGGTCACAGCATGGAATTCAGAATTAATGCGGAAGATCCTTCCAAAGGTTTTCGTCCTTCACCCGGAAAAATTGAAAATCTGCATTTTCCCGGCGGCTTCGGTGTCAGAATCGATTCACACATTTATAACGGGTATGTTATTCCACCTTTTTACGATTCGATGGTTGCCAAACTTATTATTTGGGCGGAAAACAGAGATGAAGTTATTAAACGCGCTAAACGTGCATTGGAAGAGTTTTTAATAGAAGGAATTGAAACCACAATTCCTTTCCACCTGCAAGTTTTGGAACATGAAGCGTTTCAAAAAGCCGAATACGATACTTCGTTTATCGATAAACTTTTAAATAACAAGGGGTAATTATGAACTTTCCGGAAAATTTGAAGTATACCAAAGAACACGAATGGATTAAACTTGAAGGCAATATCGGTTATATCGGAATTACCGATTTTGCACAAAGTGAATTGGGCGACATCGTTTATGTTGATGTTGATCCGGACTTAAGCGAAATTACGGCAGGCGAATCATTCGGTACAATTGAAGCGGTTAAAACCGTAAGCGATTTGTATGCGCCGGTTACAGCCAAAGTTTTGGAAATTAATCCCAAACTTGAAGATGAACCGGAATTGATTAACTCCGATCCTTACGGTGAAGGTTGGATATTGAAAGTTGAACTTGAAAATACCGGCCAAGTTAACGATTTACTTGACAGTGCCGCTTATAAAAACATGGTTGGTCAGTAATAAAGTTTTGCTGCAATCGATTTGATTTTTGCCGTTTGTATTAAAAAGACTTCTTGTCCGCTCTTAAAATTGCGAAACAGGATATAATTTTATCTTTATGCATAAAACAAATTCCGTTTTAATTTTAGATTTCGGTTCACAATACACTCAGCTGATTACCAGAAGAATACGGGAAAAGAACGTTTATTCCGAAATTCAACCCAATACTTTTCCTTTTGAAAAAGTTAAAATGTTAAAACCCAAAGGAATTATACTTTCGGGCGGACCGATGAGCGTGTACGATAAAAATGCATTGGAGCTCGACGGGCGGATATTTGAGTTGAACATCCCAGTTCTCGGTATTTGTTACGGAATGCAATTGATTACAAAAATGTTCGGCGGTAAGGTAATGCAATCGGATAACCGCGAATACGGAAAAGCCGAACTTAACATATTAAAAGAAAGCATGATTTTGGAAAACGTACGGAACGGTTCCGTTGTTTGGATGAGCCACGGCGACATAATTACAGAGGCACCGGAAAATTTTACGGTGGTTGCCTCTACCGCCGATACACCGGTTGCCGCTTTTGAGAATAAGGAGAAAAGAATTTACGGGTTGCAATTCCATCCCGAAGTTCATCACACGCAGGAAGGAAGTAAAATTATTGAAAACTTTTTATTTAATATTTGTAATATTAAACCGGATTGGAAACCGGAAAATTTCATCGAATCGAAAATTAATGAAATAAAAGAAACCGTGGGAGACGCTAACGTTCTTTTGGCACTCAGCGGAGGGGTCGATTCATCCGTTGCAGCCGTTCTTGTGGATAAGGCAATCGGTAAACAACTCTACTGCATTCACGTCGATTCCGGTTTGATGAGAAAAAATGAAAGTGCGGAAGTTGTCCGGATGTTCCGTGATAATTTCGATCTTAACCTCAAGCATGTTGATGCTTCCCATCTGTTTTTGAGCCGGTTGAAAAATGTTACGGATCCGGAGGAAAAAAGGAAAATTATAGGTAAAACGTTCATAGATGTTTTCGATGAAGAAGCATCCAAAATTGAAAATGTTAAGTTTCTCGTTCAAGGCACACTTTACCCCGATGTAATCGAATCCGTATCGGTAAAAGGTAAATCCGCTACGATTAAAACCCATCATAACGTAGGCGGGTTGCCTGAAAAAATGAATTTAAAATTAATCGAACCCTTCCGTGAATTATTTAAAGACGAAGTAAGGGCAATCGGCAGGGAATTAAATTTGCCCGGAGATTTTATCCGTAGGCACCCGTTCCCGGGTCCGGGTCTTGCAGTAAGAATTTTAGGCGATGTAACCGAAGAACGCCTTGCAATTTTGCAGGAAGCGGACGATATTTTCATTACCGAATTGAAAATTTCCGGTTTGTACGATAAAATTTGGCAAGCATTTGCAGTGCTTCTGCCCATTCAAACGGTTGGTGTAATGGGCGATGCGCGCACATACGAAAATGCTTTGGTTCTGCGCAGTGTTACATCGATTGACGGAATGACAGCGGATTGGTATAAATTTGAACCAGGGTTTTTGGAAAAAGTATCAAACAAAATTATTAGAAACGTTCGCGGAATAAACCGTGTAGTTTACGATATAAGTTCCAAACCACCTGCAACTATTGAATGGGAGTAACGGGAAATGACCAACTGGGAAAATATTTTGCGGCAAGCTCAAATTTTTGAGGAGAACGGAAAATTTTTGCATGCAATTCAACTTTACTCGGTATTAAAAGATAAAAAAGAATGTTCCAGAATTGCCAATGTTAAACTTGCCAGTGCTTACGAAAAACTTAACAAACCTCATTTGGCAAAAAAAATATTGGATTCATATTTGGAGCAAAACCCAAGCGACGAAGAAATAAAAAAAATTTACAGCCATTTTTTGATCCGCAATGCATTCTACGATTTGGCAATCGATAAACTTGCCGAAATTTCGAGGGAAGAAAATCCGGAAGTTTATTTCCTTATGGGTGTGGCAAATTACAATTTGAAAGAATATGAAATTGCTGAATTAAACTTCAAGGAGTTTATCGGAAAAAGCAAAGATGCCGATCTTGTACCCGAAGCATATTTGTTTTTGGCAAAAACCCAACTTCACAGAAAAAAATATGATGAAGCTTTGGCGAACGGGAAAAAATCTTCGGAATTATTTTATCAAAACCACGAACTGCACAAAACACTTGCGCGAATATATTTTTACAAGAAAATGTTTTACCACGCCTACGAATCGATAAGAACCGCACTAAAAATCAATGCAAAGGAAATTTCCACCCATTATTGTGCCGGTAAAATTTTATTCGAACTCGGTGAATACGGTAAAGCGGAAAAACATTTGAGGAAATATCTCGAGGAATTCGAAAACGACAGAAAAGCTTTGGAATTACTGGGAACTTGTATGCGCAAACAAGGTAAAAATGAATTGTCCGAAAATTCTTTCGGAAAAAATATTTCCATGTTCGGTAAAATAGAAAGAAAGTAAGAATAACCGGAGAAAAATCTGAAAGTAAAAGAATTACCTTTGGATGACCGTCCCCGTGAAAAATTATTATTGAAAGGGGCGCGGAGTTTAAGCGATGCCGAGCTAATCGCAATTTTGTTAAGAACCGGTACGAAAGGAAAATCGGTAATTGAAATTGCCCAGGAGTTTATGCTCAAGCACCGGAATTTGGCTATTGCAGCAACGAATTCGGTTGAATCGTTTGTTAAAAATTCGGGAATAGGTAAGGATAAAGCGGCAACATTAGCGGCAGCATTTGAAATAGGCAGAAGAATCGAATCCCAATCGAAATGGTTTTCGAATAAAAAAATTACAATGCCTGCTGACGTTGCAGAAATTTTTATTCCCATTTTACGGGATGAAGTGAAGGAAAAGTTCATTGTGGTATGTTTGAATTCTGCAAACAAAATAATAAAGTACGAAGTGATATCGATCGGTAATTTAAATTCGAGTATTGTTCATCCGAGGGAAGTTTTTAAAGTTGCAATTGAAAATAATTCTGCCAATATTATAATATTGCATAATCATCCTAGTGGAAATCCGGAACCGAGCCGGGAAGATCTGCAAATTACACGCAGATTGGTTGAAGCGGGGAAAATTTTGGATATAAATGTATTCGACCATCTTATAATTGCGGGAAATTCTTACAAAAGTCTAATATCCGAAATTTAGTAAACCGAATATTATTGTATATTTTTAATTTGATTTTCTTTATATTCATATACTTAATTTTGACAATTAGTTAACAACATCATTAAAGGAGGATATCAATGACTAAAATCAAATCTCTTTTAAGCACATCTGTAGCTGTATTATTGGTAGCCGGAACAATAGGGCTTACCGGTTGCGGAGGTGTTAGCGAAGAGCAATTAGCCCAGTTAGACGCTTTGAGAAGTGAAGTAAGTTCACTCGAAAAAGAAGTCAACTCTCTCAAGAGCGAAAAAACCAAATTAGAGAGAGAATTAGCTGAAAAACAATCTAAATTAGAGCAATGCGCAAACGACAAAGCCGCTACAAAGAAAAATTTAGAAAAAATTGGAAGTAATTAAAAGGAGGATTTAATAATGAAGCAAGTTAAATATCTTTTCGTTTTGTTTGCTCTTTTAGCTTTTCTCTCTTCGGGTGTTTTTGCTCAAGAAGAAAAAGAAATGACTGAAGAAGAATGGCAAAACGAAATAAACAGATTGACCCAAGAGAAAGCAGATTTATCCAAAGAATTGGAATCATTACAAGGATCCGTGAACGATCTTAAATCGAAGATTAACGGAATGCAAGCATACGACGAATGTATGGACGAAGCATATGCTTTGGTTGGCGCAAGCAGAGCCGATGTTGATGCCTTCAGAAAAAAAGTAAACGACCTTCAAGGTAAAATCCAAAGAAAAGAATCTCCTAAAGAAGACAGACAAGCTGAATTGGATGCTTTGAAAGCCAGCAAAATCAGTGCATTGCCCGAATTTTATACCACAGTGCACATGAGATTGCAAAGACTTTTGGATGCTTGGCAAGAAAAACCGAAAGAAATTATGTACACCGTTGTTAAAGGCGATTATCTCTGGAAAATTGCCAAAAATCCGAAACATTACGGAAACGGTTTCGCTTGGCCGAAAATTTACAAAGCCAACAGAGACCAAATTAAAAATCCGGATTTGATTTATCCCGACCAAGTATTCAAAATTCCGAATTTGACGGAAGATGAAAAAGCTCATTACGATAAATTAAGAAGAAACTATAAACCCGCTCCTTCTCAATAATTAAAGGCCGGTTTGTAGATTGAAATTAAATTTTCAACAATTTAAAGGTTGATTTCGGCATGCCCGTGCCGGGTCAACCTTTTTATTTTTACGGAGGTAACACGGAAATAGAGAAAAAAATAAAACTGGAAAACGTAGATATTCAATCACTTATCGGGTTTTCCGACAGCAATATCGAACCGCTTGAAAAAAGATTTACAACCTCAATAAGTATTAGAGGCGATATACTTTACCTTAAAGGCTCTAAGGAAGAAGTTGAGACAATTGAAAAAATATTCAAAGAGATGGCTTATGTGTTGAACACTTCGGGCAAACTCTCACCTCAAGACGTTTCCACAATTATCGATCTTACGCTTGAAGGGAAAGAAATAATTAATGGTAAAGAATACAACAACATAATTCTTTACACAAAAAAAGACGCAATTAAAGCCAAAACCCCCACACAGGTTAAATACCTGAAAATAATGAAAGAAAACGATATCTGCTTTGCTATTGGTCCGGCCGGAACAGGTAAAACATATTTAGCGGTAGCTTTTGCACTTTCGGCACTGAAAAAAGGTTTGGTTCAAAGAATTATTCTTGCACGCCCGGCAGTGGAAGCCGGAGAAAGCCTCGGGTTTTTGCCCGGTGATTTTAAGGAAAAAATCGATCCTTATTTGCGTCCTTTGTTCGATGCTCTGCAAGATATGCTGCCTGCCGAACAATTGAAAAATTATGTGGAAAGGGGAGTCATTGAAATTGTTCCTCTGGCTTATATGCGCGGAAGAACTTTGAACAATTCTTATGTTATTTTGGATGAAGCGCAAAACGCAACTGCATTACAAATGAAAATGTTCTTAACCAGATTAGGTCCTAACTCGAAAGCAATTATTACGGGCGACATTACACAAATAGATTTGCCGCCGCATGCCGTGAGCGGATTAATTCAAGCTAAAAATATTTTGCAAGATTTGGAAGGTGTGGGTTTCGTGTATTTTACAAAGAGCGATGTGGTAAGGCATAAATTGGTTAAAGATATAATCAATGCTTACGAAAAACATTCCAACGGGAACAACAAAACTTAGATTTTTAACTTAAATATTGAAATAATAATTATTTTAATAAAAATTGTTTTGAATTGATTATCAATTCCGGATTTTTTTACTCTCTTCCCAGAATTTATCCATTTCTTCCAAATTTGAATCGGTGATTTTTCTTCCGGATTCTTTAACTTTTTTTTCAATGTATTGAAACCGTTTAAGGAATTTTTCGTTGGTTTTGCGCAATGCGTTCTCCGGATTAACACCTAAAAAGCGTGCATAATTTACAAGCGAGAAAAACAAATCACCGATTTCATTTTCAATTTGCTCTTTGTTATTTTCTTTTTCAGCTTTCTTCAGCTCATCAATTTCTTCCAAAACTTTTTCCCAAACATCTTCCTTGTTTTTCCAATCGAATCCTACCTTTGAAACTTTTTCCTGAATTCTGTATGCTTTTTGTAATTCAGGCAAAACCCGCGGAATTCCTTCCAGCACGGAATTTCTGCCTTCTTCAAGTTTTATTGTTTCCCAGTTTCTTTCAATTTCCTTGCCGGTTGTTGCAACAACATTCCCGAAAATGTGCGGATGACGCCGGATTAATTTTTTTGATATTCCCTCAATAACATCTTCAACGTTGAATTTACCAGCTTCCTCTGCAATTGCGGAATGAAAAACTATGTGCAGCAATAAATCTCCCAATTCACCTTTCAACTCATCATAATTTTTGCCGTCTATTGCTTCCACAACTTCATAGGCTTCTTCCAACGTAGCGGCTTTTATCGAATCGTGTGTTTGTTTGCGGTCCCACGGGCATTCTTTCCGCAGTCTTCTCATTATGTTAACAAGTTCTTCAAATTTCGATTTAGGCATGATTTTCCCCGGATTTTTGGATGTGTAAGTTAATAAAATTCGCCGGATAATATGAATTATCATAACAAAAAATTTTTTATATTTTGTACAATTAACGTATATTGGAATAAAAAAGTTTTAATTGTTATGTCATTTGAAGAGAAAATACAAGAACTCGGTTACGAATTACAAAATCCTCCCAAACCGCTGGCTTCGTACATTCCCGCAGTGCGAACCGGTAATTTGGTTTTTACGGCCGGTCAAATTCCCGTTACCGGCGGGAAACTCGAATTTTCCGGCAAGGTTGGGAAAGATTTGTCGCTTGAAGAGGGAATGAAAGCCGCTGAACTTTGTGCTGTTAATTGTTTAAATGTGATCAAAGCGGAAATAGGTTCACTCGATAAGATTGAAAAAATTGTTAAAGTTACTGTTTTCGTTAATTCTCCGGAGGGATTTACAGACCAACCGAAAGTTGCGAACGGTGCCTCCGATTTTCTGGTGAAAGTTTTCGGAGAAAAAGGTAAACATGTACGAAGCGCCGTTGGTGTTAACGAATTGCCGGTTGACTCCGCTGTGGAAGTTGAAATGATTGCTGAAGTAAAATAAAAATTATTTTAATGAAACATTTGACGGATTTAAATGTCAAATAACTATAATGTTCATAACTTGAAGGTGAATAAATGAAAAAGCTGGTTTTACTATTTTTGCTTGCTTTCACCGTTGCCAATGCACAATTTAAAGATGAAGGTAATAAACCGCTCGATATTAAAGGCAGTATGGTGAACAACAATCCCTCAAGTTTTATTTTGAGTTTTATCAATCCGCAAAATTTCAGTATGAAACATTCATTCAGCCTTTCTTATTCCGCTTTCGGAGGTAACGGATTGGCACTGGGAATTTACACAAACAAAATGGCTTACAAATTCAGCGATAAATTAAACATTGAAATTGATGCAAGCGTAATTAATTCGCCTTACAGTACTTTCGGGAAAGAATTTTCCAATAAAATTAACGGATTTTATTTAACAAGGGCACAGTTAAATTATAAACCTTCCGAAGATTTTCAAATATCAATTCAGTATCGAAACTCACCGTTCGGTTATTACGGTTATCCGGGATATTCGCGTTACCAATACTATAATCCGTTTTACAACGACTTTTACGATGAGAATTAAAAGTTTAATTTTATTAAATTTGCTAACCGGGTTTAACTCGGTTATTTTTTTATCTAAAAAAATTGAACGTGAAAAAGAAAAAGTCGGTTAAAAAAACAAAACCCGGTCCGAAAGAAACTTCGGTAAATTTAATACTAAACATTATAATTTTTTCTCTGGTAGCTATTGTAATTTTTATGACGTATTCGCTTATTCTGAAATTTGCCGATAGATTCGGATTGGAAGACGATACGGCGCAAAGACAAGTAGCCGCATCAATTATTCAAGTGGAAGTCCTGAACGGCTGCGGAGTTGCCGGTGTGGCGGATAGATTTACCGATTATTTACGCGAACACAAATTCGATGTGGTAAATGTTGGAAATTATGTTTCTTTTAATGTGGACGAAACACTCGTAATCGATCGAATCGGTAATATAGCAAATGCCCGGAAAGTTGCTGCTCAATTAGGCGTACCAAAGACAAATGTAATCCAACAACTTAACGATAATTACTTCCTCGATGTTTCGGTAATTATTGGAAAAGATTATTATAAACTTAAACCCGTAAAAGGAGAAGACTGAATTATATGAATAAGTTTACAGATAAAGTGGCGGAAATTATTTTATCCAAAAAAGGTTACGATGTTAAAATTTTGGATTTACGCGGACTGACGACCATAGCCGATTATTTCGTAATTTGTTCGGCCGATTCCGATGTGCAAGTGAAAAGCATTGCAGACGAAATTGACGATAAGCTGCGTGAAGAGGGAATAAAGTGTTATCATAAAGAAGGATACGAATCACTCAATTGGGTTTTGCTCGATTATTTTGACGTGGTTGTACACGTTTTCAGAAAAGAAGCAAGGGACTTCTATAATTTGGAAAAACTGTGGTTGGATGCACCTTCCAGAACGGTTGAGGATAAAATTGAACCTGCTGTTGATCAAGATTAAAAGCGGAGTGTTTTTGTGAAAAACTATCTTCTCGGTATTTTCGACGTTTTGAAAAACAAACTGACCTACCTGCAAGATGTGGAAATCGGTTTCAATGTTCCACAAAATAATGTAAACGGTGATTACTCTACAAACATTGCAATGATGTTAGCTAAAAAGCTGAAACGCCCACCGCGCCAAATTGCAGAAGAAATTGTGGAAAACCTTTCTTACGATTCAAATATTATCGAAAAAATTGAAATAGCCGGCGCCGGATTTATTAATTTTTATTTTACACCTGAGTTTGTTACCCGGATTATTAAAACAATTTTGGAAGAGAAGGATACTTTCGGGCGCTTTGAAATTCATACCGGTAAAAAAGCAAATGTAGAATTTGTTTCGGCGAACCCTACCGGACCGTTAACTGTTGGGCACGGACGGAATGCCGTACTTGGCGACACGGTCGCAAACTTGCTTGAGTGGATCGGATACAAAGTTGACCGCGAATATTATTTTAACAATGCCGGCAGGCAAATGCGTGTTCTGGGCGAATCGGTTAAAGCACGATATTTGCAATTACTCGGCGAAAAAGTGGAATTTAAAGAGGAATATTATCAAGGCGAATATATAATTGATATTGCAAAAACCGTTTTGGAAAAATACGGTGAAAATTTAAAAGAAGAACCGGCAGACGGAATTTTCAAAGATGAAGCGGAAAGAGAAATATTCGAAAACATAAAAAGAACACTTAAAAGATTAAATATTGAATTTAATACTTTCTTTAACGAAAAATCACTTTATGATAACGGAAATATCGACAAAGTGCTGACGGAATTTAAAAAGAAAAATCTTTCTTATGAAAAAGACGGCGCCACTTGGTTGAAGCTAACGGAATTGGGACAAGAACAAGATAAAGTTATTATAAAATCTACCGGAGAGCCTACATACCGCTTGCCCGATATTGCATATCACGTTACCAAGTTCGAACGGGGATATGATTTAATGGTGGATATTTTCGGGGCAGACCACATGGCAACTTATCCGGACGTACTTGCAGGCGTGCAGGCTTTGGGATACGATAAAGAAAAAATTAAAGTTATAATTCATCAATTTGTTACTGTTATGGAAAAGGGTGAAGTAATTAAAATGTCAACCCGTAAAGCAAACTTCATTACTTTGGATGAATTGATTGATGAAGTGGGGCACGATGTCGTAAGATATTTCTTCAATATGAGAAGTTATTCCAGTCATATGAACTTCGATTTGTCGCTTGCAAAAAAACAAACAGATGAAAACCCGGTTTTTTATTTACAATATGCACACGCTCGAATCAGTTCGATTTTGCGCACGGTTAAAGACGAGGGACTCCGGAGTTCAACGGATAATTTGGATTTATTGAAAACCGGAAGCGAACAAAACTTGTTGAAACATTTGCACAGATTTCCCGACGAAGTGTTTTATGCGGCAACAAATTTCGAACCGCATAAAATCGCAAATTATCTCGAACAACTTGCCGCACTCTTCCATAAATTTTACACGGAATGCAGAATTATAGGTTCGGAGAAAAAATTGGCGGAAGCCAGATTGGCTTTAATTATTTCAACTCAAATAATTTTGAAAAAAGGGCTTTCAATTTTGGGAGTAAGTGCTCCGGAAAAAATGTAACTTAATTTGCAATTGCTACCGAAAAGGCAAATACTTTAACGGCTCCGTTCCGTTTTAATGTTTTTCCGCATTCCCTCACTGTTGAACCGGTTGTAATTACATCGTCAACCAAAATAATTTTAGAACCCTCAATACTTTTTCTCTTTTTAAGATCGAACGCATTTAGCATATTCTCTTTTCTTTCTTCCAAACTGAGAGCCGTTTGTGTTTCGGTGTATCGTATCCGCTTGGTTAAATTTGCTTTTACCGGAATATTCAGAATTGAGGATAGACCTTTGGCAATGTAAAACGATTGGTTGTAGCCGCGTTCGGCTTTCTTGGAATGAAAGAGGGGAACCGGAATTATAAAATCGGCTTCCCAGTTTTGTAATTTTGTGCTTAAAATTTGTGCGGCGGTTTTCCCAAGAAAAATTCCAATTTTAAATTTACCGTTATATTTAAGCGAATGAATTACGGACTGAACGGGAGTGTTTTGATCAAACAGAAAAGCGGAAAGAAAATCATCAATGTGGTTTTCGGATGCAAATTTTCTTTTATATTCCAAAGCCAAACGCTCTTCGCCGGCAACCGTTAACCGCGAAAAACATGTAGTGCAAAGTATTTCTTCCGTTGAGGACAAAACGGCTCCGCAGTGTTCACATAACCGCGGAAGAATTAAATCGAAAACCTTTTTAATTGTTACCGGTTTCAAAGATTATTTATGGGATAAAAATGTTCCCAGTTTACTGTCTTGAAAAGTGTGATGATTTTCAAACCATCGTTTGTATGAATTAAAAAATTCCCCGTCAATTTCCAGTTTCTTTTTCTTTAACATTGAATCGACCCAAGAAGAATATTTACGCAATGCCCGTTCATGTTCAAGCTTGTGGGAGAAGTAGCCCGGATATTCCGACTCTGTCATAAGTTTGTTTTCGGTATCAAAATGCTCGTCAAGTTTTTCCACAAATTCGTTTAATAATTCACGCGCCCGTTTCTCATCTTTTTTTACATCCATTTCATAAAGTTCATTGATAATCTCATTTAAACTCTTATGTTGGGAATCAATTAATTTGTTCTTTACCGAATAATCGCTTTTCCACCGTATGAATTTCATAACGCACCCTCAGATTTATGGTAAAATAATTATAACATTCCAGCGATTTTTCTTATCAACCATTCAACTGCAAATAACAAAATTAAAGATATCAATATCCAATAATTAGACCAAATTTTAATTTCATTTATTTCCGTTGTATAAATTAAATTATTTTCTCTAATCTTTTCAAGCAAACCGTTAATTCCCAATTGCCCTGTAAGATAAAAATATTTACCACCGGTAGAATTTGCTATAAGTTTCAAGTAATCTGAATTTAATTTAATATTTATTAGTTCAATATTTAATTCTCCAACATTAAAAATGCCCGTTGCCGTACCAACCGTTTTGTCATTAACGGAAGCAATGGC
>Ga0256841_1000850_pt1 | contig 28914 bp, 28 predicted proteins | sample 356308metaG_FD_185971 | JGI IMG/M metagenome (GOLD analysis project Ga0256841, IMG submission 185971) | Hydrothermal vent microbial communities from Mid Atlantic Ridge, Atlantic Ocean - 356-308 | ecosystem: Environmental > Aquatic > Marine > Hydrothermal vents | place: Atlantic Ocean: Mid...
ATTGCTCGAGCCGGGATTAATGCCTTATACGCACTGCTGCGTACTTGGGGCCAGTTGGCAACATAAATGAGAAGATCATATTCGTAATCACCGTCATTATATCTGTTCTTACTCCAAACCGGAAAGCGTAGGTCGTAACATATTTGCAGGTTTATTTTCCAAACGTTCAACTCAACGATTTTTCTTTCCGTTCCTTGCGACATCGTGAGATGCTCCTTTCCCATACGGAAAAGATGCCGCTTGTCGTAGGTTTCATAGCTGCCGTCGGGTCTCATCCAGAACAATCTATTGAAATATTTTCCGGATTCTTCTATCAAAACGGTTCCGGTTATAACACAGTTTTTCTTTTGCGCCATCTCTTTCAGAAAGTTTACCGTATCCCCGTCTTCCCTTTCGGCACACTTTTCAACATTCATCGTAAAACCGGTGGCAAACATCTCCGGTAATATTATCAAATCGGGATTATCATTGATTTCTTTCAATCCGGCTGAAAACTTTTCAAGATTTGCATCCCTGTTTTCCCATATTATATTTGATTGTATAAGAGTTACTTTCAAATTTTTCATAATCGGATGGTAAATAACTATTCCTTTTTGCAGAAGGATAAAAAGCACGATTTTTCCCCTTCCTCACGGGAACAAAATTATATTTTATTTAAAATTTCCGCCGCCTTGTCCAGTGTTTCTTCTTTTTTGGCAAAACAGAATCGCAACACTTTATTGTCATCATGCTGATGATAAAAGGAAGAAACAGGTATTGAAGCCAGCTTAAACTCTTTCGTCAGCCGGATTGCAAACTCCGTTTCAGGCTCATCACTTATCCTGCTATAATCGAGAAGCTGAAAATATGTTCCGTGACAAGGAATAACGTTAAACCGCGAGCCTTTTATGGCATTGACAAAATAGTCCCTTTTATCCTGATAAAATCCGTTAAGGTGGATATAGTTCTCCCTGTCTTTCAGAAATTCGGCTATGGCATACTGCACCGGAGTGTTGGATGCAAAGACAGTAAACTGATGAGCCTTTCTGAACTCGGCCATAAGGTTTGCCGGAGCCAGTACAAATCCCGTTTTCCAACCCGTTGCGTGAAATGTCTTCCCGAACGAACCTACTACAAGTGTCCGGGTTGCAAGTTCCGGATAATAACAGATACTTTCGTGACGGATACCGTCGAATATCAAGTGTTCGTAAACTTCGTCGCTAAGAATTATAATATCCGTTCCTTTTGTAAGCCTTTCAAGTTCTTTAATGTCTGCGGGCAAAAGAACGCTTCCGGTGGGATTATGAGGTGTGTTCAGAATTATCATTTTGGTACGGTTCGATATGAGCCTTTTCACCTCGTTCCAGTTTATTTTAAAAGCGGGCGTTTGCAATTTGGCATACTTCACCATACCGCCGTTCAGTTGAACGGCAGGCGCATACGAGTCGTAAGCAGGTTCGAAAATTATTACTTCGTCATCGTCTTTTACAAATGCCGAAATAATGGAGAATATAGCCTGAGTGGCACCTGCGGTAACATTGATTTCAGTGACAGGATCGTATTTATTCCCGTAAACGGATTCCGTTTTCAAGGCTATCTGCTCACGCAAGTTCATAACTCCCTGCATCGGAGCATATTGGTTAAAGCCCTTCTTCATATACTTGTTTACCAGACTGATAAGCTTAGACGATACCTCAAAATCGGGAAAGCCCTGCGACAGGTTGATGGCCTTGTGTTCGGCAGCCAGTCCCGACATCACTGCAAAAATTGATGTTTCCTGCTTGGGAAGTTTCGATTGTATTGACCCTTTAAACGGTTTCATATTTTAAAAAAATTTGTGCCAAAATTAAAAAAAAGTGCAAAGCTGCAAAAAACAAACGTGATTTCTTCAAATATAGTTCCCGTCTGCCAAAATATCACTATCTTCGTAACGGAATAACTTTTGATAAGAGGGCAACAATGGAACAGGAAAAAAAACATCTTCTGCAAAGTCTCTATCCTCCGCTGATGTTTCTGATTGCTATTTGGTTAATATGGCTTGGAGAATATTTCACGGGCATTGATCTCGGTTTTCTCGGCATATACCCTCAAACCGCAAAGGGTTTGATAGGGATTATCACGGGGCCTTTGGTACATGCCAACATAAGCCATCTTTTCGCAAACTCGGTTCCGTTGCTTGTTCTTGGCGCCTGCCTTTTCTATTTTTACAGGGAAATTGCATACAAAACCTTTGTTCTGATATACTTTCTTACCGGAATAGCTGTCTGGTTAGGAGCCAGAGAAGCTTACCATATCGGCGCTTCGGGAATTGTTTACGGACTTGCATCCTTCCTGTTTTTCAGCGGAATTTTCAGGCGTGATATACGGCTTATGGCAATAACCATGTTCGTCACATTTCTCTACGGTAGTATGGTTTGGGGAATTTTCCCGGATATGTTTCCCGAAAAAAATATCTCCTGGGAATCACATCTTTGGGGATTAATAATAGGTATGTTGCTTGCTTTCTATTTTAGAAAAGAAGGTCCGCAAAAGAAAAAATACGACTGGGAAGATGAAGAGGAGGACGAAGAAGATGAATTTGAAAAAAAACAGGCTGCTTTTGAAGAATATTATAAGAAAACAAGAATGAGCGGCAAAGACCCTGACAATATCTCCGTAAAATATCATTTGAGGGATAATCAGGAAGATTATTAAGAAAAGGAATTTTTTTCTGCCGGTCTATTCGGATACGCTACTATTTTTGGAACTAAATATTATAAAACCGATCTGCACTCCGAACCTTATCGAAGGGTAAAAATGTATGCCTTCGGTATGTTCATTGCAGTTCACCTCACCAATGTTGCAGTCGCTTCCTTTGCAATGTATTGTCATATCTTCATAGGCAATGCCAAGACCGGGGCCGATAAACCATTCATAAGATACTTCTTTAAAAGAATCGGAATAGTGATTAAACCCGAAAACCGCATTAACGGCAAAATAATTACTTCTGAACGATCGAACCTGACGTCTTGCTCCGCTCAAACCGTTAGAGCCGTAATAAAACAGTTTGTCATCATAGTAAAGGTATTTATAGGTAATCTCTGGCCTTATCAAAACCTGGGAAAACCTGTATTTGTTCTCCGACAGGACAATACCCACCCCCAATCTGATTACCGGACCCTTAGGCGCAAGATAATTATCCGAAATCCGTGTTTTTTCCCACTGCTGTATTTCATCCTTCCGGAACCACCAGCCGTAATACCCCGCATAGAAATTAAAGACATATTTGTCGTTTAGCCTGTAATCTATAAAACCGCCCTTATAGCCGACAGCAAAAGAGAAAGGCTCAATTCCCAAGTATAAGGATTTGTTGTTTTTAGTTTGCTCCTGTGCCGTTATCGAATTGACAAATATTGTTAAAAATATTGTAATTAACGCAAAATATTTAAAACGAGATTTCAATTGTTAAAATTTTATGAGTTTATCAGTTTGAATTACCCTGTTTTTATATGTTGTTTTAGAGTGCAATAATACAAAAAAACAGGCATTTGTCAAAATCAAAATAGGAGAATTATTTACGGTATTATATATGATTGATGCTAACCATCTTATTATTCGCCTTTTAGCAATCATTAAGAGTGTTTCAAATAAGTTATAGGTAATGATTTTCCGGGTTGTTTGATGGGTAATTTGGCATTTTGCCCCTCTAAATCTCCCCTGAAGGTGAGACTAATAACAGATTTTTTGAAAAATGAAACCTGTGAAGTAAAGCTAACATTTTTGTGGTTTTTGTGTTTTCGTGGTAAAAAAAATCAAACACAAAAACTCAAATGACACCAAATCCCGCAAATCATCAACTTTTTAAACAGGATTACAAATCCTGAAAATATCAGGTTCGGGATTGGGAAATCCCGAACAGCCCTTTGACACAGTCTCTTACTTGGGGCTCTTTCGGATTCCCGCCTGACCGGGCGCCCGCCTGACCGGACGCCCGCCTGACCATACGGGCAGGGACAGGGGCAGGGGCAGGTCAGCCTTGGAATGTGTGCCGGCACTGAATACGCTTGCTTCGTCAGTCAAAGTACTCCGAAGGTGAATACTTCCGGGATTTGTAATGTCGGACACATAGAAAACGTCGAATAGTAATGTTTTGATGGCTATATTTGTCGGTGACAACACCTACAAGAGGCAAAGCCGGGATTTTTTGCAACATTGCGCTTTAAAATACAACGCTTTGATTATTTTTGCAAATGGATATTCCGAATCTTTGCTTGAAATAACTATGGCACTGGAATTAGGAAAATTTATCTGAATTTTATCTAACCGGAAATGTCGTATTATATGCTTCATAAGGATATTGTTTTCCCGCATCCTGACCTTGCGGACGGACAGGGTTTGTTAGCCGTCGGTGGCGACCTCAGTCCCGAAAGGTTGCTATTTGCTTATGAAAACGGCATTTTCCCCTGGTTCTCGGATGGTGACCCTATATTGTGGTGGTCGCCCGATCCGCGGATGATACTTTATCCCGATGATTTCAAGATATCCAAAAGCCTGAGACAAACAATCCGGAATGCCGGATTTGAAGTAAGATTTGACACTGCTTTTGAAAAGGTTATTACAAATTGTGCAAAAGTCCCGCGAACAGGAGAGAACGGAACCTGGATAACAAGTGAGATGAAAGAGGCATATATCGAACTACATAAACTCGGATATGCCCATTCGGTTGAGACATATCACAAAGGGAAACTGGCAGGCGGACTTTACGGAGTTTCGCTCGGAAAGGCTTTTTTCGGAGAATCAATGTTCCATATTGAAAGAGATGCTTCCAAAGTCGCTTTGTTTTATCTCATTGAAAAAGTAAAAAAATGGAACTTTCATTTCATTGATGCTCAGATGGAAACGGCTCATCTTAAAAGTCTTGGTGCCGTTACCGTTCCACGACACGATTTCTTAAAAATGCTTAAAGAAGCAGTCGGTCACCCCACAAAAAGAGGAAAGTGGTAATTTTTTACGCAAAAAATATTTTTTCATTTTCAGTGCATAAAATTTTGCTGTATATTTGTACTCAAAACAAATAGGATAAACAGACATGAAAAACTTAATATCGCTTTTTATTGCACTTCTGTTTCCCGTTCTAATCTTTTCGCAGGAAACACAAAAGGAAAAAACATATCAGCGTCTGCCGATAAATACATTTTTCGGTGGAGGAAAGATAACTTCAGGCGTTTACAGAGGGCTTTCCGTCAACTATTCGCAAATTGACGGCAATGATGCTTTTGTTTTCGGCGGCAGGGGAGCCTGGTTACAAAAACACCTGATCTCAAGGGTTTTATTTACGGTTTGAACCTGAAATTCGGCAAGTTTTAATTTATCTAACTATTTAGACATTAGCTTATGAGTAACAGCAAAGAGAAATTTATGCGGGAAGCCATCTCTTTGGCAAAGGAGAATTTGAAATTGAAAAACGGCGGACCTTTCGGGGCAATAGTTGTAAAAGACGGCAAAATTATCGGAAGAGGAATGAATACGGTTACTTCGCATAACGACCCTACCGCACACGCCGAAATCAATGCTATCAGAGAGGCCTGTAATCACCTTGACTCTTTTCAATTGGACGGTTGCGAAATATATTCAAGTTGCGAACCCTGTCCGATGTGTCTCGGAGCTATCTACTGGGCAAGGCCTGAAAAACTCTATTTTGCAGCCGGCAGAGAAGATGCTTCTGATGCCGGTTTTGACGACTCTTTTATTTATGAGGAGTTGAAATTACCTGTAAACGAGAGAAAAATCCCAACCACACAGATATTGAAGGAGGAAGCGGCGGATGTTTTCAAAAAGTGGATTGATCTCGACTCAAAAGTAGAGTATTAATGACAACCGGAGACATCATAATTACCGTTATAGGTTCTTTGCTTGTCATTGTCGGGATAGTCGGTTCCGTTTTACCGGTATTACCGGGGCAGGTATTTAGCTGGGTTGCTCTGTTATTGCTACGGTTTACTTCCGAACCTTCTTTTACGACACGGTTTCTTGTTATCTGGGCGTTGATTACGGCAGGTGTTACTTTTCTTGATTATGTTGTACCTATGTGGGGAACCAAAAAATTCGGTGGTACGAAAGCAGGAGTTTGGGGTGCGGGAATAGGCGTTATTGCCGGTATCTTTTTATTTCCTCCCGTCGGATTGATAGTAGGCCCCTTTCTCGGGGCTGTAACAGGTGAACTGATAAACGGAGCCAAGGGAAACGACGCCTTGAAAGCCGGACTTGGTTCATTCCTCGGATTCGTGGCCGGAACCCTTATGAAACTTGTTATTTCGGTTATTATGGGATATTACTTTGTGGTTAATGCATTTTGAGGAATATTTTATTATTTATTAGTTCTATTAACATTTATTTGTATCTTTGTGATATTAATGAAACAAAAGATTTATATTGATACATCAATCGTTGGTGGTTACTTTGATGAAGAATTCAGAGAGGATACAATAAAACTATTTGAAAGGTTTGAGAAGGGTGAAGTCATCTTTGTAGTTTCAGATTTATTAGATATTGAACTACTATATGCACCAGATTACGTTAGAGATTTGTTATTGAAATATCCAAATGAAAAATTTATCAGAGTAGAACTTAATGAAGAAGTTTTTAATCTTGCCAATACATATGTAAAAGAAAAAGTAGTTGGCAAAACAAGTATAGAAGATTGCAGACATATTGCATTAGCAACAATAAACAAAGTGGATGTTTTAGCAAGTTGGAATTTTAAACATATTGTTAATCTTGAACGAATAAAAGGATATAATTCAATTAATTTAAGACTTGGATATGCTTTACTGGAAATAAGAAGTCCAAAAGATTTAATTAGATATGAAGAAGACTAAGACTATTAAAAATGAAAAAGAATTTAACGCTGTTAAGATGATGCGGGAAATACGTATCAAAATTAGTAATGAAACACAGGATATGACCTTTAATGAATTAAAGGATTATATTACGATTATGTTATCAAAGATTAATACAAAACTCATTGAGCAGGAATAAATGAAAAAACGTATTTTAGTAACAGGCGGTGCAGGATTTCTCGGCTCCCATCTTTGTGAAAGGTTACTCAACGAAGGAAATGAAGTCATAAGCCTTGATAATTATTTCACCGGAAGTAAGGAAAACATTGTACATTTGATGGATAATCCCTTTTTTGAGGTTATACGGCATGATGTGACCATGCCTTTTTTTATTGAGGTTGACGAAATTTACAACCTTGCCTGTCCTGCCTCACCCGTTCATTATCAGTATAATGCCATTAAAACCATAAAGACCTCCGTTATGGGTGCTATAAATATGCTGGGTCTTGCCAAAAGGGTGAAGGCTAAGATATTGCAGGCTTCCACAAGCGAAGTTTACGGTGACCCACAGGTACATCCGCAAACGGAAGAGTATTGGGGACACGTTAATCCCATCGGAATCCGTTCCTGTTACGATGAAGGAAAAAGATGTGCGGAATCACTCTTTTTCAGCTATCACAGGCAAAACAACGTCAGGATAAAGGTGATGAGAATATTTAACACCTACGGCCCGCGAATGCATCCCAATGACGGAAGGGTTATCTCCAACTTTATCGTGCAAGCTCTTAAAGATGAAGATATTACAATTTACGGTGACGGCTCGCAGACAAGAAGTTTCTGCTATGTTGACGACCTCATTGACGGAATGATAAAACTGATGAACACACAGGATTCCTTTACAGGCCCTGTCAATGTGGGTAATCCCAATGAATTTACAATAAAGCAATTGGCTGAACTTGTAATTAAAATGACCGGTTCAAAGTCGAAATTGATATACAAGCCTCTTCCCGAAGATGACCCGCTTCAGCGTCAGCCCGATATTACACTTGCCAACAAAGAACTTAACTGGCAGCCGTCAATAGAGCTGCAAACAGGACTTGCCAAGACAATTGAGTATTTCAAGGGTATTGCATTTTATTAGTAATGGATAAAATTACAAAATATATCCATTACTAATGAATAAAATTTTTATTTTTCTGAGTAAATTTAGATATATTTTTGCAAAAATTTCAATTATGAAGGTTTTAGTAACAGGCAGCAACGGACAGCTCGGCAGGTCAGTTGAAAAATCATCTTCCTTATATCGGAATTTTCAATTTATATATACAGACATTGAAGAACTGGATATTACAAAACTTGAGGAGATTCGCAAATTCATTTCCGAAAGCAACCCCGCTGCCATAATCAATTGTGCCGCTTACACGGCAGTTGACAAAGCCGAACAGGAGCCTGAAAAAGCTTATCTGATAAATGCGGCAGCTCCCGGACTGCTTGCTAAAGCCGCTGCTGAAAATAACCTGCTTTTTATCCATATTTCAACCGACTTTATCTTCGGTGGGAAACGTGATAAACCCTGCAAAGAGAATGACGAACCGGACCCTGAGAGTGTTTACGCAAAAACCAAGTTGGAGGGTGAAGAAGCAGTTATAGCCAATTCAACAAAGGCTGTTATATTGCGTACTTCGTGGCTCTATTCCGAGTTCGGAAATAATTTTGTGAAAACAATATTACGGTTGGCAAACGAAAGAGATGAAATAAACGTTGTGAACGACCAAACCGGGGCACCCACTTACGCCACCGACCTTGCGGAAACTATTTTAAAACTCATACCCCGTTTTGCAGATTTACCCCGCGGGACAGAAATTTTACACTATTCCGATGAAGGAGTTGCCAGTTGGTATGATTTTGCAAAGGAAATAGTAAACCTGAGCGGATTGGAATGCAAAGTGAATCCGGTTTCAACCGATCAATATCCATTACCTGCAAAACGCCCGCAATATAGTGTGTTGGACAAATCGAAGATAAAACGGAAATACGATATTCACATTCCCGAATGGAAGGAGAGCCTTGCCAAATGCCTGAAGGAAATCGAAGAGAAAACTTAACCTTTACGTTTCCCAATAAATAATCCCTGAAAACAAAAAGACAATATCGAATTATGTTTTATCGGTTTCGTCAACATCAACCAAAAGAAAATAATAGTCTTCCGGAAACTTTTTAATATCTTTCAGCGCAACTCCTGTTCCCTCCCGGTTGTTATACCTTACAGATGTTCCCGTTCCCCATCCCGGAACTTTCAGTTTATGGACGGTAGCAAGTGAGTCGTTAACAATTTTTAAACTATTCATAATTTTTGAATGGTAATATTTTAATACTTTTGCCAAACAAATAATTTTCAACGGAAAACCTTTAAATTTCTAAAGATATGGACAATACCAAGATAGACAATGAAATACTGAAAAGGGCACAAGTTTGGCTCGACGGTAATTATGACGAAGACACAAAAGCCGCAATAAGGAAGATGATTGAAAACGACCCCGAAGCGCTTACCGAAGCTTTTTACAAAGATTTGGAATTCGGCACCGGCGGACTCAGAGGAATTATGGGAGTGGGAACAAACAGAATGAATAAATATACTGTAGGGATGGCAACTCAGGGACTTGCCAACTATCTGAAAAAGATGTTTCCGGATAAAAAGGACATCACTATTGCCATTGCGACCGACTCCAGGAACAACAATACCTTTTTTGCAAATACTACTGCAAGTGTAATGTCGGCAAACGGGATAAAAGTTTATATGTTTGATGACCTGCGTCCCACGCCGGAGCTTTCCTTCGCAATTCGACATCTCGGCTGTCAGGCTGGAGTTGTTATCACAGCGTCCCATAATCCGCCGGAATATAATGGTTATAAAGCTTATTGGGAAGACGGCGGGCAGTTGGTTGCACCACATGATAAAAATGTGATTGATGAAGTTAAAAAGATAAAAAATATTGACGATGTTAAATTCGACAGGAATGACGATTTGATAGAGATAATAGGAGAAGATGTTGACAAGGTTTATATTGAAAATATAAAAGGACTTTCATTGTCGCCGGAAATAATTGAGCGACAGAAAGATATGAAGATAGTTTATACACCTATTCACGGTGCCGGAGTAAAATTGGTTCCCGAAGGTTTGAAAGCTTTCGGATTTCAAAATATCATCAACGTTCCCGAACAGGATATCCCGGACGGTAATTTCCCGACGGTTAAATCTCCGAATCCCGAAGAACCGGCTGCGCTCGCTATGGCACTTGACAAAGCACGCGAGACAGATGCCGCCATTGTTATGGCTACCGACCCCGATACCGATAGGGTGGGAATTGCGGTTAGAGATAATAAAGGTGAATTTGTTCTCCTAAACGGTAACCAAACCGCAACGCTTCTTATTAACTATTTGCTGAAAAAATGGAAAGAGAAAGGAAAAGTTACAGGAAATGAATACATTGTAAAAACAATTGTTACTTCCGAAATTCTTAAAGATATTGCCGATAAAAACGGTATTGAGACTTATGACACCCTGACAGGCTTTAAATATATTGCCGAAATCATAAGATTGCTTGAAGGAAAGAAAAAATTTATCGGCGGTGGCGAAGAGAGCTACGGTTATCTTGTCGGCGATTTTGTCCGTGATAAAGATGCCGTCATATCATGCTGTATGATAGCCGAAACCGCTGCCTGGGCAGCCGATCAGGGCAAGACCCTTTATGACCTGTTACCGGATATCTACACTGAATTCGGATTTTACAAGGAGAGACTTATATCCATTGTCAGAAAAGGAAAAGCGGGCGCCGAAGAGATTCGGAAAATGATGGAAGAATACCGTGCAAATCCTCCCAAACGGATAAACGATTCGGAGGTGGTTTTGATAAAAGACTATCTTACAGGTAAAGAGACGGACACAGTGACCGGAAAAGAGAGCAACATTGACCTCCCGAAATCCAATGTTTTGCAGTTTTTCCTCAAAGACGGCAGTAAGATTTCCGTAAGACCTTCCGGTACCGAACCCAAAATAAAATTTTATTTCAGCGTGAAAGATAAACTCAAAAACAAAAATATGTTTGAAGAGGTTAATACTCTACTGGAAAAAAGAATTGACAATATAATTGCGGATTTGGGGTTTTGATTACTCTTTCAATGAATAATAACACATACCCCAATGAAGAAAAAGAGTTGTAAAATAAAAAGAGTTGGTATTCTGCTTGTTTTATTATTGTCTTTTATATCAACATTAATAAATGCTCAAAACACGGCACCGGTAAATTTTTACAGGCATTACAACGGCAAAATGGGTAAAAATATGGTTATCGTTGCTGATATGCAATGTATTCGTAATAATGTTTCGGGTTTCTATTTCTATTATTTTCTTGAGCCTGAGACGAAAAAAATCAGTCATTACAGTAAAACAATTCCGATAAAGGGAAAGGTTGGAGGAAACAATATTGTTTTTTATGAATACGGCAATGTAAATTCAAAGTATTCAGGTGTCATTGATTCCAACGGAAATATCAGCGGAACTTGGTTAAAAAGCGATAGGGACAAACCGCTTCCCTTTGAGATGAAAATTGATTACAGCGAAGGTAGTTTTCCGCTATGGTGTTACACTTTATATGACAATTATTATCTCATCAACGGATTGACGGGAAAGAGTGCACCACAGGCAAAAATTGATGTGGCTGTTCTCTATCCGAAAAATGTATCGGGACCTGTAGGCGATTCCGTTAAAAAGACAATCTCAAACCATCTTTCGGAGGAGAACACAATAATAAAATCACCTGAACGGTTTATGGAAAATCTTAAAACCGAATTTTTCAGGCAATATAAAACTTCAACCGACGGAATAGAGGATTTCTCAAACACGGCATCTTTTGTATGGGAAAAAAGTATCACAATGAATGTTCTTTATAACAAAAATGATATCCTCTCTTTGAAATATGAAAAAGCTGTTAACGCAGGCAGTTCGCACGGAATACTGATGAGTGAATTTTCAATCTTCGACCTTAAAACAGGCAGACAACTTACCCTTGATGCGTTTTTGAAGCCCGGATACAAAGAGAAACTGAAAAATCTTGTAAACTCCGGGCTAAGGAAAATGAACGGAATAAAAGATGAAGAAAAATTAACCGAGTCGGGCTTTTTCAACGATACAATAGATATTTCAAACGATTATTATATCAACAACGACGGAATAGGTTTCTTTTATAACGTTTACGAAATAGCTCCTTTTTCGGCCGGGACTACGGATATTTTTATTCCTTTCGGTAAGTTTAAGGAATTTATTAAACCGGGAGTTTTTAAATGGGTGAACCTTTAAAGAATATTGATTGCTATGCAGGTTTTCAAGGATAGACCCGCAAGGCTATCCTGCCCGCAGGCCGGGCTAACCTTACGGGTCAATAGTCCCCGCTTCACGGAGGCTTTTGTTGCCCGACCAGGGCTCCCCGATAATTGCTACGCTATCGGGGTAAACTTCTCGCCCCGGTCTATACACCAAAGCCCCCACTTTGTGGAGGCTTTTGTTGCCCGACCAGGGCTCGAACCTGGACTCTTCTGATTCAGAGTCAGACGTGTTGCCAATTACACCATCGGGCATTGCGCGTGCAAAGGTATAAAATCTTCATATCAATAATTTTTTTATTAATAATTTTTTCCCTTAAACTGAAATTATTATATTTTTGCTTCTCCTTTTAAAAAGTCAAAATATGAAAAAATTTATTCCTCTGCTCATTCTTTTTATTTCTTTTAGCTTAATTTCTCATTCTCAGGATATAATCTTAAAAACCGACGGCTCAACAATAAAATGTAAGGTGGTGGAAGTTGGTATTGATGTGGTTAAATATAAAAGACTTGAAAATATTGACGGACCTGATTATTTCGTCGAAAGGGCGGCAGTTGCCGAAATTGACTATTCCAACGGAACAAAGGATATATTCAAAAGTAAGAGTGATTATGTTCCTGAAAAAAAATATAAAGAGGTGCGAAAAGAACGTAAAGGCTACATTGCTCTGTCACTGGGGCCTGCCATTCCGGTAGGTGACTTCGGTAGTGACGATTTAAATAATCCTAAAGCAGGGCTTGCAAAAACCGGATTTCAATTCAATCTTATTAATTTTGGATATCGATTTTCCAAAAATATTGGAATTGCCGGTCTTTGGAACGGAGCAGCACACACTATCAAGTATCTTGACGATGGTATTTGGTCGCACGGATATATGCTTGGAGGTTTGCTTGTATCTTTTCCTTCCGAAAGAATTGATTACGATATCAGGATTATGGGCGGACTTATGAATGCCACTGTAGAAGTGCCGTCATTAAATTATGAAGCAAGCGGAATAGCTTTTGCTTATGATATAGGTGGAGTTATAAGATTGCATCTTGGACGCGTAATTTCATTCATAACAACAGCAGACTACGCTGCCGGTAAACCAACTATGAATTCCGTGAACACTCAAAGTTTTAAACAGAATATTGCTACATTTAACATTACCGTAGGCATTGCTTTTCGCCTTAAATAAACTATTTGTTTTTCTTAGCCCAGGAGTCCCTGAGAGTAACAGTTCTGTTAAAGACAATTTTTTCTTCGGTTGAGTCCGGATCAATGCAGAAATATCCCAGCCTTTGGAATTGAAATTTTTCCATCTCCTTAAGCTCCAATACCGCTGGTTCTATTTTCCCGGTAATAACTTTCAAAGAATCGGGATTAATGTTCGATTTAAAATCTTTTGAATCATCATCCGTTTCATCGGGATTTTCATTTATAAAAAGCCTGTCGTAAAGCCTCACCTCCGCATCTAAAGCATGTTTTACCGAAACCCAGTGTAAAGTTCCCTTCACTTTCCGGGTGCTTCCCGAACCGCTTTTGGTTTCAGGATCATAAGTACAATAAAGTTCAATAATATTCCCGTTCTCATCCTTTTTGTAATCCTCACATTTAATAATATATCCTCCTTTTAGTCTCACTTCCCTGCCAGGCCCAAGACGGAAAAATTTCCTCGGAGGGTCTTCCATAAAATCATTCTGTTCTATGTACAATTCCCTGCCGAAAGGCACTTTTCTGGTTCCCATTGATTCGTCTTCGGGATTTATCTCCAGTTCAAGTTCCTCAACCTTATCTTCGGGATAGTTTGTAATAATGACTTTCAAAGGGTCCAAAACGGCAAATATTCGCGGAGTGATTTTGTTAAGATGCTCTCTGACACTAAATTCCAGAAGTCCCACATCAATAATATTATCACGTTTTGCAACCCCGATTCTGTCGGCAAAATTTCTGATGGATTCCGGAGTATAGCCCCGCCGTCTCAATCCCGAAATTGTAGGCATCCGCGGGTCATCCCAACCGTTAACATATCCCTCCTTAACGAGTTCGAGAAGTTTTCTTTTGCTCATAACCGTGTAGGTGAGATTGAGTCTGGCAAACTCTATTTGCCTCGGGCGGTATTCGGTATCAATTATTTGATCAAGAAACCAATCATATAACGGACGGTGTATCTCAAACTCCAAAGTACAAATGGAATGAGTTATTCCTTCAATGTAATCCGATTGTCCGTGTGCAAAGTCATACATAGGATAGATGCACCATTTGTCGCCGGTACGGTGGTGAGTGGCGTGTAAAATCCTGTACATCACCGGATCGCGCATATGCATATTTGGTGACGACATATCTATCTTTGCCCTCAACACTTTTGAGCCGTCGGGAAATTCTCCCTTTTTCATCCTCTCGAAAAGGTCGAGGCTCTCCTCCACGGGCCTGTTTCTAAACGGACTTTCGGTTCCGGGTCTTGTAGGTACTCCGCGTTGCTCGCTGATTACGTCGGAAGATTGCTCGTCAACATAGGCTTTTCCGTCTTTTATCAGTTTAACGGCCCACTCATACAACTGATCAAAATAATCGGATGCATAAAAGAGCCTCTCTTCCCAGTCGAAACCAAGCCATTTAACATCCTCCATTATTGACTGCACGTATTCTTCCTCCTCTTTAGTCGGATTTGTATCGTCAAACCTGAGATTTGTCTTTCCGTTATATTTTTGTGCCAGACCGAAATTCAGACAAATGGACTTTGCATGTCCTATATGTAAGTATCCGTTTGGCTCCGGCGGAAACCGCGTATGTACCCTGCCTCCGTTTTTCCCGTTTTTAATATCCTCTTCGATAATTGCTTCAAGAAAATTCAAGGATTTGGATTCTTCCTTATTCAAACCCTTTGTTTGTTTTTTGTTACTATCCATCAGTCATTTAGTTTTATGGGGTCAAAAGTAGCAAAAACAATATTATACGGGAATAATTATTTAAAACAAAAAACTCCTTCTGCCCGGTTTTCTGACAAGCTGATCGGCAATAAAAACCGAAGCGATGGAAATAAGGATAACGACCGTTACTGAAGAAACTTTGACTGAACTAAGCAGATTACGGAAATTATTTAGTACAATTTGTGGTATATCAAAAATCAGGGGTCTGTATTCCTTCGAGATTATCTCCCTTGAGCCTGGTGTAAAATATAAAACTCCGGCAACAACCGCAATTATCATAACCGCAAGAACAACATACCAAATTTTACTGAGTATGAAACCGGTTATTGATACTGACTCATTTTCGAGATTTTCAATATCCGTCATTACCCTGTGAGTGAAATCAATTGAAGGACTTTCAAGCTTTGTCTCCCCAAGGATTTCTTTCAAAAAATCATCCCGTGTCATATTATTATCTTTCATAAGTATATCGTATTTATTTCTTTATTCAATATTTTTTGTAACTCACCATATAATTTTTTCCTGATACGGTGCAGTTTCACTTTTACGTTCGATGCCGACAATCCTGTAATCTCACTTATTTCTTCAATTGAACATTCTTCTCGATAAAACAGATTAATAAGAGTAAATTCCAGAGGCGGAAGTTCATCTATCAGCTTATTTGCCAGAATTTTCTGTTCTTCAAGATCAAGTCTGTTTACATTCTCTTTAATTTCATCGGTTGTATAATTATCAACCACATAACTGTCAAGGTCCGTTGACTCCAATTGCTTCTTTCTTGTTCGCGATACAGCCGCATTAAAGACAATCCTGTAGAGCCATGTCGAAAATTTCGATTTATTTCTAAAACTCTCCATATTACGGTACGCTTTCACAAAAGCATCCTGCACTATCTCCTCTGCATCTTCACGGTTTCTGACAATTCGTAAAGCAACCGAAAAGGCCATATCCTTATGTTTGTCAACCAGATAACTATAGGCCGACATATCACCCCCGATAACCTTATCAATGTATATTTGATCCTTATTGATTGCCATTTGTTGATTAGACGTTTTGATAACCCTTCGGTTACACCAAATAATATGGCTAAAGATAGACAAAATGTTTTACATCGGAACAATTTGTAACCTATAAAATTTCAGGGCGTCAAAATATGTGAAAAAGTAAGTTTTAAATTTAAAAAAATAAATTATGATCACATTACAGCCCGTTTTAATCCTGTCGGTTATTTTTGGAAGTATCCTCGGAATCGTTTACCTCTCAAACAGAAAAAAGGAACGTATGTCGGTAATTGAACGCGGACTTGACCCGGAAAAATATCTTTGCAATAAAACTTCAAGCGAACTATCCCTAAAATATGGACTTCTGCTTATAGGTGTTGCGCTGGGAATATTAATAGGGAATGTCCTTTCAGTTACAGAATCATTTGCGGATGTTCCTGAAGCAGCCTACTTCTCAATGATCTTCCTCTTTGGCGGTCTTGCGCTGGTAATAAGTCATTTTCTTGTGAAAAAGCCTGATTCCGGCAATGATGGAAAGTGATTAGTATTAAACGAATTAAAAAACAAACCCGTATTGCTGATGCATTACGGGTTTTTTATTTTTTCAAATGTCTATTTAAAAAAAAATTCATATATTTGTCAAGTTTCACTTTTTAAATCACGGAAGCCAAATATTATTTTATCCAAACGAATTGAATTATGCGAATAACAGGAATGAAATACGGAGCACCGATTTTAAGTCTTTCGGGTTTCCCCATACCGGAAATTCTTGATGCTGATGCTACAATGGACGAAATCGAGGATCTTATCCATAAAAGGGGAAAATGTGTTGTGAAACCGGTTTTTTACGGTGGAGTTGGGAAAAAGGGTAAAGCAGGTCTGGTGAAAATAGTCGGTACGGTTGGCGATGCCCTCAAAGCAAAGCAAAGTCTATATTTTGCCGAACACTTTTTTCATAATGAACGCATCCGGTCAAACGGTGTGACTTTTGAAGAGTTTATTCCCTCCTCCTACGAAATATATTTCAACTTTTCCGTTTCAACCGTTAGCCGGCGTGTGAACTTCACAATGACTCATCACGGTGGTGTTGATATTGAAGAACTTGACAAAAGTATGATCTTTGAAGGCTCGTTTGATGCAATAACCGGTCTGAAATCCTATCATATTATTGATGCTTTAACTCAATTGAATGCTCCTCCGGAAATTATAAGCCCGTTAACACAGTATCTGCCCAATTTGTGGAATCTGTATAATGATTTCGGATTTACAACGCTGGAAATAAATCCCATAAGAATGGAAAATGTAAACGGACGGCTGATTCCCATAGCTTGTGATTTTAAAGCTCAGTTTGACCAGGATAATCCACAATACAAAAGGTTGAATATTCCTTCTGAAGTCTTCCATACCGACCTGACGGATTTTGAAGCCGAAATCAATCAGTTAAGGACTTATCAGGGGCAAAGTGATGTGGTTGTCATCAATCCCGAAGGCACGATAACTCCTTTTATGTTCGGCGGAGGTGCAAACAGTGCCGCTACCGAAGTTCTTTCAACAAAAACAACAATTTCAAGCGATTTCGGAGGAAACCCTCCCTATGAAAAAATGTATGACATTGCTTCCATAACTTACAAATACTGGTTGAAAAATACTAACGTCTTACTTGTTATCGGTGGAAAAGCCAATAATACCGATATCTATGTCACGTTTAAAGGGATTTTTGATGCTTTGCGCGATTATTCGGCGGCAAACGGTAAGCCCGAAATATATGTGATAGCAGGAAGAGGCGGGCCCAATCTGATAAAGGGTTTTTCCTATGCCGCAAATATTCTTGATAATCTGGAAATACCTTATAAATTTTTCGGTTACGACTCCTCAATGCTCGAGGTAATTCAGTATGCTGTGGATGTTGACAATTGGATGCTGCAAAATAGAAATGATAGGGGGAAAAGGCAAATCGGTTAGGAGGCTTCTGTGAGGTTTGAGAGATAGCTCGTGGGTGAGAAAAACCTCGCAGGTGTTTGGGAGGGAATTAGGGAAAATGGTTGAATCGGTAAATTGCCTGCCCGAATCCGAATGAGGCGGGGTTGAATCGGTTGAATCGGAAAGCGGAGATTGAATCGGAATTATTGAGAGTTGATAAAGTGGTTAGAACAGTAATAATTAAAAAAAATCAAAATAATGGTCAAAACAGATAATCCTTTTCCGTATTTTGTGGGAATAAAAAGCCTGAAAGAGGTTGCCACTACAGAAAACAGGGTAGTAGTGATGAATATTCTCGGTAACGAAAGCCGTAAAGTCACTCCTGTTTCACATTCATACAGCGGAGGAAATGTTGTTGCCGGAGTACAATACGGTCGTCCGGGAGAATTGCAAACACCTGCCGGAGATATCCCTGTTTACTCGCGTCTTGCCGAAGTTGTGGAAAGACATAGTTTCGATACGGGAGTCATTTATCTCCCGCCACAAGCAGTCTTTTATGCCGTTTCCGAACTGTGTCATTACAAAAGTACGGGGCAGAGCGACCTGAAGAAAATAATTATCGTTACCGAAAAAATAAGCGTTAAAGATCAAAGAATGATACGTGCCATTTGCCAAACCAATGAAATTGATGTTTTCGGGGCAAATTCGTTGGGTATTGCCGATTCGTGGAATCATGTCAGAATAGGCGGAGCTCTCGGAGGCGACAATCCGGAAGAGACACTTCTGAAAGGTTCCGTGGCAATTCATTCAAACTCGGGTAATTTCGGAAATACCATTGCGGAATATCTTAAAACCGAAGGTATAGGCACGACAACTATTGTCAGCTCGGGTAAAGATATTATCATTCAGTTTGCAGCAGCGGAATTTCTGAATGCCGTACAAAACGACGATCGTACAAAGCTTGCGGTGTTGTATGTCGAACCGGGCGGCTTTTATGAAAAACAGGCTCTTGATTGGATTGAGGAAGGTAAGTTTGAATTTGACAAACCGATAGTTGCTTGTGTAACGGGACGGTGGAAAGCCAATCTGTCGCGGGCTGTGGGTCACGCAGGTGCATTAGCCGATTCCAACGACGATGCCGAATCCAAAGAAAAATGGTTTGATGATTATTTCGGAGTGCCGGTGTTTGACCCCACGCATCCCGACAGAGTCGGTAAACGCGGTGTAAGGGTTGTATCCATACAACATATCCCGGCTGCCGCTAAAGCTCTTTTAACCCTTTACGGTAATAAAAATGATTTTGAACCGACAGGTAATTTGGGGCTCAAATTGTGGATGGGAAAAGATTTCGGATGGAAGCTGCCGCCTAACTTGAAACTTGAATTGACAAAGGCAATCCCGCCGTATGACAAACAAATTGAAGATGCTCAGCGACAACTTGGCGCTACTTTTCTTCGTCAAAGAATGAGAAATGCATCGGGAGCCTCACGTATCAACCCTGAAACACAGGTTGCGGAACTACACGGAATACCGGTTATTGACCTGATTGATAACCCCCTCGAAAGTAATATGCTCTTTGCAATAACTAAAATGAAACCCGAGGAAAAAAAACTCGAACTTGTTAATATCTGCCTCAACTATCTTTCAAAATCCGAAACTTTTGCATTTGAAACAATGAGAAATGCCCTTAATAACGGGGCTACTCCCAATGAAGCCTTGTTGAGTGCAGTAGGTACTCTCGGCGACCATCCCCGTTTCAGACTGTCGCGTAAATATGCGAAAGCGCTAATTGATATTTTCGTCGAACTCGGAATCAAAGAGTACGATCATAAAGTTGACTTTCAAGAAGCTCAGGAAACGGCACGAAAATTCATCCCCTCGGGAAATAAAAAACCGGAGGATTTTGAAAACTATCTTATTGAAAAAATGCTGTCAAAATACGGTGAAGGTAACATCATTTATTATGCAGCTCGCTATGCGCAGGAAAATCTCCTTGAAAATCCCGCACTATTCCTGATAACCTCCATCTTTGTTAGCATTAGTCTGCCTGCTCTTGTTTTGAAAAAAATCAGCAGGGAAACGGCTGAAAATATGTTTACATATCTTGCCATTGAGGCTCAAATGGTCACCTGGATGGGAATAAGTAATTTTGATAATGAAGTGCTTTCGGCAATCAGGGAAAGAAAGGATTTTAAATATTTGGAGGGTTCTTTTACACAAACGGCTTATCACGCTATTTTCGGGGAAGCTCCCGAAGGAAACAGGCTCAAGGAATTTCAAGCACTCTTAGGCCTGACACTGACTAACGGACCGGGAACAATCAGTGCTAAAGGTGCTAAAGAGAGCGTCAGTGCACGAAACAATATCAGCACCGCTTATGCTGGATTCCTTTCAAATACCGGGTTGTCTCACGGTGGCAACGGATATGAAGCGATACAATTTCTGTTAAAATCATTTGACGGTGTTGAAATAACGGAACCGGAAAGTACCACCGTTGTGAATGTGGAAGAAATTTCAAAGAAAGTGGCAATCCGATATAAAAATTATAAGGAAGAGGCAAAACGGAGCGGTGCCACATCCTACGATCGAATTCCCTGCGTTAACCATCCGGTTTTCAAAGGCAAGCAGGTAAATATTGATCCCCGTGAAGATTTTATCTACAAAAGATTCAAAGAAGAAAAAATCGGAAATATTTTTTGGGAGTTCTACCATAATCTGGTGCAGTCACTTTATAATGAAGGAGTATCGAAAAATGTTTATTGTGTGAATATTGATGCCGTCATTGCGGTTATTTCTCTGAAACTGATGTGGAAAGCATACAGCGAAAACAGGATTGGTGACGAGGATATGCAAAGAATCGGCTTTTTCATCTTTTTAATCGGACGAATGACCGGCGTTACCGCCGAAATCATAGACCATCGCAACCGCGGACTTGATATGGATACCCGTACCCCGCAAAGCGAATTGAAATTTGTAGTTTGACGGGTTTTATGCTCCAAGTTGAAACTCCTTAACTATCTTATACTCCGGCCCTTGAGGTTTTAGTATGCTTTCGTAAAGATTAAAACCGGATACTTTCTGTTCCTGAATATCTTTCGATGCGTAATTGTCAACTATTTGCCGAAAACGATTTTTATCATCAATAAATTTTATTCTGCCTACAGTCAAATGCGGTACGAAATTCTGTCTGTCGCGCATAAAGCCTATTCCGTCCATAGCATCAAGAACATCCGAAGCAAGTTCAATCAATTTTTGATCTTCCCGGATTCCGAACCAGATAACACGCGGTTTGTATGAGCTTCCGAAAATACCCACATTTTCAATCTTAAGACCGAATGAGGGGTGAACGCTGGCAACATCATTCAATCCCGAAATAATACCGGGAATTTTATCTTCAGCTGTTTCACCGAAAAACTTCAGGGTAATATGAACGTTTTTCGTGTCAACCCATTTTATCCTGTCATTTTTCAGATTTGTTTTCAGACTGTAATACATCTTAAGGAAAGTATCGGATGGATAAATCTTTATTGCCGCAAAAAGTCGTTTCATAAAAAAATCTTTCTTTAAAAAGGTGGTAAATTTACAATTAATTTATATTTTTGCACCCGATTCGGTTCTTTTGAATATATCTTTCAGTCCGGAGACTGTCGATTGGAGACTGCAGACTGAAATCCGGGGCATTAGCTCAGTTGGTGCCGATTTTTGCAAATGTTTCATTTGTGTAAAAATCGTGCATCCTCGAAAATCCAAATACAAAACAAAGTTTTGCGGATTTTCGGGACTAGAGCGTTTGACTGGCAGTCAAGAGGTCATCGGTGCCGATTTGAAAAATCGTGCATGCACGACCGAAGGTCGGCATTCGATTCCGATATGCTCCACAAAAAAGAAGTGTATTGATTTACGAGACAAGAGCATTTGACATTATGGATTAGGGGCATTAGCTCAGTTGGCTAGAGCGTTTGACTGGCAGTCAAGAGGTCATCGGTTCGATTCCGATATGCTCCACAAACTTTGAAGGCGTTCATTCGCCTTTTTTATTTATGGACTATTTTGCTTACATACTCCAAAGTGAGAAAGACGAACGTTTCTATAAAGGTCAAACTCAGAATCTTCAGAAACGTCTCGAATACCATAACAAAGGCAGGTCAAAGTACACAAAAAACTTTTTACCCTGGAAGCTGTATGCTTACAAAGTATGTGATTCCCGGTCGGAAGCTATAAAGTTTGAAAAAATGTCGAAAAACATTCACTCCACAGAAAAACTTATTGCATTCATTAAAAGACACAATTTTATAATCGTAAATTCCTAATCTTTAACACCATAAAGAAATGCATTGATTTTCCAGGCATTAGCTCAGTTGGTACCGATTTTTACAAATGTTTCATTTGTGTAAAAATCGAGCATCCTCGAAAATCAAATTGCAAAACAAAGTTTTGCGGATTTTCGGGACAAGAGCGTTTGACTGGCAGTCAAGAGGTCATCGGTGCCGATTTGAAAAATCGTGCATGCTCGACCGAAGGTCGGCATTCGATTCCGATATGCTCCACAAACTTTGAAGGCGTTCATTCGCCTTTTTTTTTATTTATGGACTATTTTGCTTACATACTCCAAAGTGAGAAAGACGGACGTTTCTATAAAGGTCAAACTCAGAATCTTCAGAAACGTCTCGAATACCATAACAAAGGCAGGTCAAAGTACACAAAAAACTTTTTACCCTGGAAGCTGTATGCTTATAAAGTCTGTGATTCCCGGTCGGAAGCTATAAAGTTTGAAAAAAACATTATTTTTGCATTCGTTATCGTTAAGCGGAAATATGTGAGAAAAAAAGATTTTAAACTTGATAATACTTTTATTTTTACCTTCTTCGGTCTGATTTGGCTATACCTGTGGCTGAGAGCTATTTATATACCTTTCGTTGTTGATGAAATCTCCACCTTTTTCCATTATATTCAGGTTGGAGAGTTTTTACCCTGGAAAGCCGATTTGGATGCAAATAATCATATTTTAAACAGTGCATTATCAATATTATCGTACAAAATATTCGGTTTGTCGGAGTTAAGTTTACGATTACCGAATCTTTTATTTGCACCTTTACTTTTTTATGCCGTTTATAAAATTTCTTTTGAATTTACAAACAGGACGATAGCTTTGTTTTTCATAATTGTAATGATTGCAAACCATTTTTTCATTGAGTATTTGGCACTGTCGCGTGGTTATGGTATGTCAATGTCCCTGATGATGTTATCTATTTGGTTTACGGTTCAACTTGTGAAACACGATAAATTGATTTATTATTTATTGGTTCCCATTTCAATTTTTTTATATCTGGCCGCCAATTTAACCCTAATTAATACGGCTCTGTTCACAATTGTGGTTATTACTTTTAATGCCATTATTAATAATAGCGACAAGCTTCGACAATTATTTGTAAAGCTGTTTTTTATAACCGTTTTGGGAATTATTCCGTTTGCTTTAGCCTTGTTTTATCTTTTCGTAATGAAGGAGAAAAATCTGTTGATGTATGGCATTACCGGTAGTTTTATCCATGTTACCGTTGAGACGTTATTCTATACTTCCACAGGCATTCACCATTACTTTGTTACCGTAATGGTAATTATAATTTTTACAATGACTGCCGTTACCGGAATTTATAAAATTTGGCGTACAAAGACAATAAAAGAATTGTCGTCGCCGGCACTTCTTTTCTTTCTTTTATTGCTTTTCAATCTTACAATGACAATTTCATTACATTATCTGTTTGATATTAAATATCCCGAAGATAGAGTAGGTCTGTTTTTCATTCCCCTGTTTTTGGGTAGTTTCTTATTTATGATTGACTATCTTATTCAAAAAACAGGTAATAAAAGGTTGGTGTTTATCTCCGTTCCCGTATTAGCCATTCCCATATTTTTTTTTATAAATCTTAATCTGTCATATAGTTTATATTGGAAAGACCAAAGCATTTCCAAAACTTTTTATAATGAAATAAAAAATAAAAAGACGGATAACGGCTTTCCCGTGAACATCGGTTCACGGGAACTAACATCCAATTTATGGTCAATGCAAAACTATAGAGCCGGAGGCATTTGCAATCCGATAAATTATGCCGACTCCGCTTCAATTACGGATGATTATTTAATTGAAAATTATGACGTAAACCCGCAATTACGAACACTTTACGATTCGTTGGGCTATAATGAATTATCAAATGAACATTTGTTATGCCGAAAATATCCTGCAAAAAAGGTCAGGTTCGGTCATATAAATAACTTCAGTACCGATTCAATGATTTCTAAAAAATATTTCCTCATTTATCGCGGCTGGGTGAATAGGATTGCGGGTAAAGAGGTTCTTGCCACACTGAAAATGACATTTGAATCACCCGCCAAGCCTTACCGAGGAGCAATTGTATTACAGTATTTTGGCAAAAAAAGAAAAATGTTGGGATATAATATTTTTTATCTTAATAAATTAAAATCGGATTGGGACGGTTTGTCCGGCAATTTCATATACGGTTTAAAAACAAAACCCGTTCCCGAAAACAGCACGATTTTAAAAATTTATTTGTATAACATCAAAAATCAACCCTATGAAATAAAAGATGGAGAAATTTCGGTTTATTATTATCTTTGTAAAAACAATTAAAATGGAATTTGACGATATTTATAATGAACCGGAAGGCAATTTTATTCCGGGTATTTTCAACTATTGTAACCGTTGGTGCGAACGTTGCCAATATACCGACAGATGCAGGGTTTTTGCAACCGAAAAAATTTTTATGCAAGAGTTTGAAAAGCATAAAAGAATAGAAAAATCAATGGCGGAAAATAAAGAATTTTGGGCACAGGTAAATAAAACAATTGAGGAAGCGGCCGACCTTATTGATGAAGAAATACCACTTGTAAAAAACGAATTTTCATTCGATCAATGGGATTTTGATATGGACGATGAGGATATGCAAGAAGAAATGAAAAAAGATGAGGAAAATAGGGAAAAAGCCGAAAACAGTAATCTCTCAAAAGTTGCATTAAAATATGAAAATACTGTCGGTAAATGGTTTGACGACAGAAAAGATGTCCTGATTACGGACTTTATACAGGAAACTAAAAAGACTACCGTTACATATGCCGGAATAACGGATAAAAAGGAGCTTAATCAAATCTCCGATGCCGTTGAGGTAATACTATGGTATCATATTCAAATTTGGGTGAAACTGAACCGTGCTCTAACAAGCCTTTATGAAGAGGAGGAAGACCCGGAGATGTACGAAGATTTGCCGAAAGACTCCGACGGCTCGGCAAGAGTTGTACTGATGGGTATTGATGCCTCCATAGGATCGTGGAACCTTTTGTTGAAACACCTTAATTCCGAGATGGATTCTATTAAACCGATTATCAAAATGCTTTTGTGGTTAAGAATTGAAGTTGAAAAGCAATTTCCGGATGCAAGGAATTTCGTGTGGCCGCCAAAGGAGGATTAGGGAAGAACTTTACTTGATTATCGGTTTTTAATACAATGTCATTGTCGTAAACCGAACCCATAAACAGCATTATAAGTATGAATTATGTGAGTTTTTACACATTTTACATATCAATTATGTGAGAGTAATCACATTTTACATACATATTATGTGATTTTTTTTTATGTTTATTGAATAATGTCTATCTTTGCAAAAAATAAAACGGAGAAAAACTATGAATATCGAACGATGTTTGTATAAGGATTTGTTAAAATGGAAAAACAAAAGTAATAGAAAACCATTATTACTTCAGGGAGCACGTCAGGTTGGCAAAACATGGCTGTTAAAGCATTTCGGAGGCAATGAATTTAAAAAAGTTGCATATTTCAATTTTGACGAACAGCCTGAGATAAAACAGTTCTTTGAAACATCGAAAAAACCGGCAAGAATACTTGAAAATCTTGCAATAGTGAACGGAAGATCAATCACACCGGAAGACACACTTATCATATTCGATGAAGTTCAGGAGTGCAACGAGGCATTGAACTCATTGAAATATTTCAGGGAAAATGCTCCGGAGTATCCTATCATAGGTTCGGGTTCATTACTTGGTATTACACTTGCGGGAAACAAATCTTTTCCGGTTGGACAGGTGAATTTCCTTACTCTCTACCCTGTTACTTTTAAAGAATTTTTAAGAAAAGCAGAACCAAGTCTTTACAATTATCTTGAAAGCATTTCGGAAATACAACCGATTCCCGATATTTTCTTTAGTCTGTTAAGTGAAAAGTTGAAATTGTATTTTATCACCGGTGGTATGCCTGAAGTGATTAAAATAATGCTTGAAAATAGTGATATACAAGACGTTAAGGAAGCTCAGGAAAACATTCTGAATGCTTACAGACTTGATTTTACAAAACATATCAGAAGCTATGAAATCCCGAAGGTTAATTATGTCTGGTCATCCATTCCGTCGCAATTGTTAAGGGAAAACAAAAAGTTTTTATACCAAACGATTAAAACGGGTGCAAGAGCAAGAGAATACGAAAATGCCTTAATGTGGTTAAGCAGGGCAGGATTGATACATATCGTCAACAAAATAAGAAAACCTGCACTACCTCTTTCGGCATATTCCGATTTGTCTGCATTTAAAGTTTATTTATTAGATGTGGGGTTGCTCCGGCAAATGTCAAATCTTTATCCCGGGATTATTCAACAGGGAAATAGTTTATTCACGGAATTTAAAGGAGCTTTTGCCGAAAATTTCGTTTTGCAAAGTTTAATATCACAATTCCGGTCAAAACAATATTACTGGACTTCTGGCAATAAGGCGGAAATTGATTTTATCCTTCAATATGAAAACAAGATCATCCCTATTGAAGTGAAAGCAGATACAAATATCAAATCTAAAAGTCTCTTGTCGTATGATAAAAAATATTCCCCCGAAATAAAAGTCAGATTTTCCCTGAAAAATTTAGGTAGGGATAACAAAACTCTTAATATTCCTCTTTTTATGGCCGATTATCTTGAAAAGATGTTGAAAACGGTATTCTAAACTGCAGTACCGGAATCAATTTTCCTCTTCTACCAATCCTCTTCCTTTTTCTCAACCGGCGGTTGCATTCCCTTTTTAAGACTTTCTGTCCACTTTTGTGCAAAGTCCTCAATCTGTTTCAAATAGCTTTGCCATTGCGGATTGTATTGCGGGTCTTTTCCTGTTTTCAGCACACTGACAAAAAAGACTCTGTATCCCTTTATTTATAGGGGTTAATTTTGAGATTTGGGTGTCCCGTTGTACTTTTGCGCTATGTTTTTGCGAAAAAAGAAAAATAATTCCGGCAGTGTCTCGATTCAAATCATCTCAAAATCAAGGGGTAAGTATAAAGTTGTAAAAACTGTTGGTAGTGGAAAAACCGAACAAGAGATTCAAAAATTATATTATTTGGGCAAGCAGGAACTTGAAAGATTGACTTTGCAACCACAATTATTTGAATCGGAAACAGACACAATTGTTGATGCTGTTTTTTCTACATTGAGTAATGCAAGTATCAGAGTTGTGGGGCCGGAATTGATTTTTGGAAAAATATACAATGCTATTGGATATAATAAAATTGAGGAAGAATTGTTCAGGCATTTAGTTATTTCCAGGCTGGCTTTTCCCGGAAGCAAATTATAGACTGTTGATTATTTATACCGTTATCAGGGTGTCAGTATTAATATAGATAGTGTTTATCGCTTTTTGGACAAGCTCAACGACAGCTTAAAGGACATTGTTGAACAAATCACATTTAACCATACAAAACAAATATTAGGTGGGAGTATCAGTGTTGTGTTTTATGATATGACAACACTATATTTTGAGGCAAGTGATGAGGATGATCTAAGAAAAACAGGCTTTTCAAAAGACGGAAAACATAGCAAACCTCAGATTTTTTTGGGTTTATTGGTTGGTTTAGGGGGCTATGCAATAGGATACGATATTTATGAAGGAAACACATACGAAGGTCACACTCTGATTCCCTTTCTTGAAAATATAAGTAAAAGGTTCAACTTGCAACAGCCTATTGTAGTTGCCGATTCAGGGCTTTTATCAAGAAAAAATATTGAAGCATTAGAAGAAAATGGCTATCAATATATAATTGGAGCAAGAATAAAAAACGAATCAAAAAGCATTAAGAAAAAGATATTAAAAACAACACTGAAAGACGGACAACTTAAAAGCATAAAGAAAAGCGAAAATACAAGGATTATAATTGGTTATTCGGACAAAAGAGCACGAAAAGATGCACGTAACAGAGAAAGAGGGTTAAAACGTTTAGAAAAAAGAATAAAGTCCGGCAAATTAACTAAGTCAAATATCAATAATCGCGGGTATAACAAATATTTAAAATTGCAAGGCGATGTTTCGATAGAAATTGATTATTCAAAATATGAACAAGACAGTCAGTGGGACGGGTTAAAGGGCTATATTACAAATTCCGGGCTGTCAAAAAAACAAATAATGGAAAACTACAGCAACTTATGGCACATTGAAAAGGCATTTAGAATGTCCAAAACAGATCTTCGCATTCGCCCTATCTATCATAAACTAAAACACCGAATAGAAGCACATATTTGTATTTCATTCACGGCATATACTGTATATAAAGAGCTTGAAAGGATTTTAAAAAAGGAAAAATCGAATTTATCGATTGAGAGATCAAAGGAGCTTACACACAATATGTATGAAATAACATATACACTTCCTGAGTCCAAACAAACCAAGTCAAGACTTTTAAGGATGGATGATGAACAGGCCGAGTTATATCAAATTATACAGAAAACGTCTTGGGTGTCCCATAAATGAAAACAGGAGATCATCCCTATTGAAGTGAAAGCAGATACAAATATCAAATCTAAAAGTCTCTTGTCGTATGATAAAAAATATTCCCCCGAAATAAAAGTCAG